>FTCV01002296.1_pt1 | contig 67318 bp, 51 predicted proteins | sample 1639691 | NCBI WGS metagenome assembly FTCV01 (sample SAMEA3914864, study PRJEB12502) | metagenome | biome: forest; material: soil | place: USA | collected 2012-03-12 | depth 0.3 m
CAGGCTCAGGCCGGTCAGCAGGCTCAGGCAGGTCAGCAGGCCCAGGCGGGTCAGCAGGCTCAAATGGCCACCACTGCTACGCCGGAAGAGCAGGCATGGATGGCACGGACTCTCGATGCTTTGGATGCCGCGCTTCATCAAACCGCCCAAAACCAGAATGCTACCCAGCAAAGCCAGAACCAGTCAGGGCAGGCCCAATCGGCACAGGCACAAAACGCCCAAGGCCAAGGCCAGCCGGCTCAAGGGCAACAAGGACAGCAGGGCCAAGCCAACCAGCCTGGGCAGTCCCAACAGGCCGGACAGCCAGGCCAGGCCGCTTCTGAAGCTCTCGCACAAGCCCAGCAAGCCATGTGTCAGGCGGCGCAAGCCAATGCCTCCGCCTTGCGCGCTACCCGCTCGCAAAGCCAGACCGCTCAACCGAACGGCGCGATGGCTCAGGGCGAACAACAGGCTGCTTCCAAAGGCGGCACTCGTGCCGATGCCCCGGCGCTGGCTTACGGCAAGCTCCCCGACATGAAGGCCGCGCAAAACGGCGATTGGGGACATCTGCCCAAGAAAATCGCAGAACAACTCAGCCAGGGACAACGCGAAGGCGTTGCCGGCGAATATCGCAACCAGGTTGAAACATACTACCGCGTCATCGCGGAACGTGCGAAGAAACCCTGAACTTCCAGCTCCATCCCGTGAAACGGATCACACAGCTCGCCACCTCGTTCTCCGCCACCATTCCTGCCCTCGTCGCTGCGGCAGCGCTCGCATTCGTCCCATCGGTTCGCGCCGATAACGTGGACGACTCCCTCGCCCTCGCAACGAAGTTCATCCTCAGCCAGCAGGATAAGGACACGGGGGCGATCTCGAATCAGGACCAAAAGAGCTCAAGGAATCAGACAGCGATGTCTTCGCTATCGATCCTCGCTCTCGCGTCGATGGGACATCAACCCGGCGACCAAACCACGGAAGGTCAGGCCATGCGCCGAGCGCTCGCGTATGTGCTGAAGCAGGAATCTCAGGACGCCGCAGGCTATCTCGGTAGCGACGGCTCGCGCATGTACGGCCACGGCATCAGCACGCTCATGCTGGCGGAAATGCTCGGCATGGGCGCGGATGCGACGCAGGACGCTCAAATCCGCGATAAGTGCAACCAGGCAATCAAACTCATCCTTCGCGCGCAGCAGGTCCCGAAGAGCGACGCCAATCGCGGCGGCTGGCGTTACTCACCCGATTCGGGCGACTCCGATATGTCGGTAACGGTCTGGCAGACCATGGCACTTCGCGCGGCAAAGAACGCCGGTCTCGACGTGCCGCGGCAAGCGATCGACGACGCAGTCCGCTACATCAAGCGCGGCTATGATGCAGGCGACCCCAGGCGAAATGCCGGCACCGGGTCCTTCGGCTACATGGGCCGCGGCGAAGAACTTTCCACCACCGCCGAAGGCCTGCTCGCACTGCAAGTCTGCGGCGAATACGAAGCCGAAGAAGTAAAAGGCGCGTCCGAGAAATTGCTCAGAGCCGGAACGATCAAGAAGAGCGAACGCTGGTTCTTCTATCTGACCTACTACTACGCCACCGGCATGTATCAGCGAGGTGGCAAATACGCCACGGAAGCCCGCAAGAACGTCGCCGATTCGCTGTTACCGCTTCAAGCCCGCGAGGGTTGCTGGGAAGGCGTGGGCGGCGAAGAACGCCAGGGAGGCAAAGTCTACGCCACCTGCCTCGCAGTCCTCAGCCTTGCCGTAAAAGACCACTTCCTGCCGATTTATCAGCGGTAAGCTGCATCGGATTCACAGGCTCGAACCGACCGCTTCATCCGTTCGCTAAGCTTCGCCAGCAAGCGTCGGATTCAAGCAGGAGCGGCGTTTTCACCGCGCCTCCAGATAGTGCCGCGCGCTGGCCAGGACTCCGCCCAGCGTCACGCTCAGAGCCGTGACCCGCGGACGCATGGCGATGGTCCGCGGAACGCCAAATCGCAGATTCACTTTCGGTTTTCCCGCACGCGGCTGAACTGAAAGCGCACCATCGGGCCAGGGCAATTCGAGGGCCGGCTGGCCAATCGTCGCGCTGGCTACAGCGAGACCACTTTCCAGAAGACGCTCCGCGACGGTGCCGCCCATCGCGCTGCCGGTGAACTGATCAAATCGCGGATCCGTGTAGAGCGTGATCACGGCATCGAAGCGCTGCTCGGCAAGTTCGCGCTCGAGGAGCATGACTTCCGGCTCGGCCGATTCCTTCCAAAAGCTGTGATCGAGCAGCACGCCGCGGCGATTCGTTGAGCCGCCATCCTCGTGCCCTGTCGGATTGCAGAGCGGATAGATCCACAGTTCATATCCTGCCGCGCGCCATGGATTCGCCTCAAGGTTTTCGAGAAATTGCAGAAGCGCCAAGCCGCCTTCCAAGTTGCCCCGCAACCCAGTGAAAATGCCAACCCTGAGCGGGCGATGCTCATCCGGCGCGCGGTAAACAAAACGCGGGAGGTGATAAACCTCTCCCCCGACGAGGAAATGCCCGACTTCCCCAACCGTGCTGCAGCGCCCCGCCGCGGCGAGCGCTTCAAAGCGGCCTGCGAGCAAATTGATGGGCGGATGCGGCGCTGCCGCAAAATGGGTTACGTGATTTGGGGACTGATTCGTCATAGGGACATGCTCCGCACATGGAGCGTAGTTCGTGGGAGCAGCAGCCGTCTGATTTCGACGCTCCACTCCCGGTTTGCGTTCTTTCGCCTTCGCTTAGAGATCCGCCGCGTACGATACGACGCGCCGGTACTGCCGCAGGATTTCCGTCAGCGCGAGGACGAAGGCCTTGCGCTGAAGATTCATCGGCGCGTGATGCGGCGATTCGAGGATCACTTCAAAGGGCTCCGGTGACTGTGCGGGAGGCGCCGTCAGGATGCCCTCGTAAGCCGTATCGATAATCCCATTCACCGCATGGAAGCCATCGATGATCGCCGCCTGGTTCACCGGCAAAGCCGCTTCAGCCGAAGCCAGCGCCGGCTTAAGCAAATGCTCGGTGAGCACGTGCCCGCGCACAAAGCCGTAAAGCCCGTCGCTCGTATCGTCGGAATGCAGCGAGATGATGCCGTGAAATTTATTGAGCAGCAGCTCGCGTTCGATGATTCCTACCTCCGGTTCGAGTGATCCCTGCCAGAATTCACGATTGAGATCCTTCCCGCTGCGCGAAAAGCGTGTGCCGTCTTCGTATCCCGTAGGATTGCAGAGCGGATAGATATGAATCCGATACGCTCGGAATAGAAATGGATTCTCCTCCATCGCCTGAAGGAAATCGACGAGCGCCTCGACGCCCGCCGGTTCATCGCCGTGGACCCCGGCAAAAATCGCCACCCGGATGTAAGGCTCACCCGTCTCCCCTGCCCCGCGAAAAATCAGACGCGGCAGCCAGTAGCGATCATCGCCGACTTTCCAGAATCCGGCGGAATCAGCGCGCAGATTGTGCGACGTCGAGCCGACCTGCAGAAAGAGCGGCATCAGCAGCTTTTTGATCGACCGGCGGCGCTCCGACACGTCGGCGTCGAAGGTCTCGGGAACTGCAGATCCGGTGATTTCAGGATACTCCACGGAAATCACAACGCTACCTCCTTACGGGCCTCCAGCGCAAGGTCAGTGCTCAAATAGCGCTCGCCGGTACTGCAGCCGATCGTCACGATCAGCTTGCCTTTATTCTCCGGTCGGGCTGCGACCTGGAGAGCCGCCCAGACATTTGCTCCGGTCGAAATCCCGGCCAGAATTCCCTCCTCCTTTGCAAGGCGGCGGGCAGTCGCAATGGCGTCTTCATTCGTCACCGTCAGCGCTTCGTCGACGATCTCGAGATTCAGATTTTCCGGCACGAAACCCGCGCCAGTGCCCTGGATCTTGTGCGGTCCGGGCCGGAGCGGTTCGCCGCGCAAAGTCTGCGTGATCACGGGCGATGCGGACGGCTCGACAGCGATGGCTTGGAACGCAGGCTTGCGCGTCTTGATGACCTCCGACACGCCGGTGATCGTTCCACCTGTGCCGACTGCGGAGACCAGAATATCGGCGCGGCCATCCGTATCGCGCCAGATTTCCTCGGCAGTCGTCCGCCGATGAATCTCCGGATTCGCCGGATTAGAAAACTGCCCGGGAATCCAGGAGTCCGGTTCATTAGCGTGCAGTTCCAGCGCCCGAGCGATCGCCCCCTTCATGCCTTCAGCGGCGGGCGTCAGCACCAGACGCGCGCCGAGCATCGCCAGCAAGGCGCGGCGTTCGAGCGACATCGTCTCCGGCATGGTCAGCACGAGCCGGTAACCCTTCGCGGCGGCGACAAAGGCCAGCGCGATCCCCGTATTGCCGCTCGTCGATTCAATGATGAGCGTATTGCGCGTGATCCGGCCTTCCTTCTCGGCGGCATTGATCATCGCCGCACCGATCCGGTCTTTCACGCTGCCGAGCGGATTGAAGAATTCAGCCTTCAGGGCAATGGTCGCACCGAGTCCGGCCGCGAGACGGTTAAGCTTGATCAGCGGCGTGTGGCCGATGGTCCCGATCACATTGGAATGCAGCTTCGCCGGCAGGCCATGGGGTTCGCGGGCGACAGGCGTAAGGACGGCGGGTTCTAGCAAGGTACTCATGGTGATACTTCTGGTTATCTGGGGTTCTGGTGAAGTCTGGCCGCCCGGGGACCGCGGAACGGTCGCGGCTCCGAAGGTCCCCGGGCTATCGATCGCAAGGCAATCCGTCTGCTCGAATGCGGGCAATGCGCCGCCAATGCCACAATCGGCAAAGGTCGAGTTCGCACCGCTTCCCCGGCATTCCGGTCCGGCACATCCCGGCAAACAGCTCTGCTCACGAGTGAGAAGGATCGCCGCGTCCGGCTTCCCTGGACCGGACGCGGCTTTGAAACGGAGGACTCTCTCGATGCCCGACTGATCATCGCTCCGTCGAAAATTCAATGGGTTGCGGTCAGGGACGGCGGCTGACGTCGAAACGGTGACGCTCGGTCCGCTCGACCTGCACCACTTGCGAATCGTGCACGACAATCTGAACCACCCCGTACTGGAGTGATTTCACCTTCTCGGCCACGAGGGCGAGCCACGGCTGTTCAGCCAGGTTGGAAGGCGCGGAATTCGCCGCTTTGGAGCGGTCGTCGGAAAGGGCAGTTTGCGCAGCGGGCATACGGTTATTCGTTTAATCTATATCGCATTAGTAGTCTTATTGGACGTGCTCATGCAAGGCCTTTTTTGGAGAAAAATTCCGCCCCTGGAATTCAGGCGCTGCGGAAAAGCAAAACGGCGCCTCGCCAATTGTGATCAACTTGCCGCGAGGCTCTTCGAGAGTGCCACTCCGATTTGATGTAACAACGAGGATAGCGTCGATTCATCAAGGCGCCCATCCCGTGCCGGAAGGCTTACGGGGTCAGTCCTTGTCTTTTACACTCCTAGGTAACTTACGCTTTGGGCGGAGAAGGTTGGAGACGTAGGTCCACTGCACGCATTGAAAGCCGGCGACACGCAAAAGCTGCACCGCCTGTGCTGGTAGGTGGAAAGGTGGAAGGCGTGGAGCACAGGGCGTGACTCTGAGGTGCCTGGTTAGGTCACACGGTCGCCCTAGTGTAATTCATTGCTCGGAATTATGCGTTCGTTGTCTTTGCTTTTTGGGACTTGAAAGCGAGGCAGACGACGCTCCTCGAAGTAATGATAGACACACCTGGTCTGTTGATGCGCCGATACGCGAAACGTGAGTGACAACTTATTATTCTGGTAAGAGCCGCTGACCCGGAAGACGTCGTGGATGCCAACGCAGCCCCAATAAAACCCCTTGCCGGCAATCGAGTGACCTCGCTGCTCAAGTTGAATAGTGTATCCGACGAAGTTTGGGCCAGATGTCCAGACGCCACTAATGTTGGCTTTGGTTGGGCGGCGGTTATCGCGCTCGACGGCTGTGGTGATTCGATATTCTGGTGAGTCCTGAAGCGCAAGCAAGCGGCTGCGTTTGTTCTGTTCGCTTGTAGCCACCGCTGCAATGACTTGCCGGGTTTCGTCGAGGTCGGCTTGGGCCCGTTCAGCTTGGGATGTGTTGGCGGGCAGTTTCTGTAGACGCGATTTAAGTTCGGACTCTTCCGCAATTAATTGAGTACGGTTGCGACCTAGCTCCTTAATCTCTTTGGTGAGTTGCCGCATCTCGCACTCTCCATCAGATGCGACCGCAATATGAGAAGTGCCAACCAGCAGGAGGAGGAGCAAACGCTTCATGGGCAGAGAAATTGGCGCGACCCTTGAGGTAAGCGACCGGATTGAGCCGAGCCAAGACGTGGATTTGAGGTGTATGTCACCGGCACACGGACGTTCGCTCCACCGGGTTATTAGACCACGGCGAGTTGATAGAAAGGCTCACTCCCATAGTTCGCGCTAAGGGGACGGTCCTCGCCATTGACACAAATCGGTTGATGGGGCGGGTGTCGGCAACATGCCGAGACAGCCAATCCATTTTCGTTATCGACGACCGAGGCGGCGAATATAGCCGTGCGGAGGCGATCATCACCTCCAAACCGCTATCCTCTACCGGTCCACTAGAACACTCAGGCGCCTTTCGGCGTGCGCTGGCGGCCGGCAGGGCGCGGGGTCTCGGTGGCGGTGGCTCGCATCATTTCCAGTTCTGCAAGGAAGCCGCCTTCCGGGTGACCCTCTTCCGGCTCACGCAGTTTTCCCTTCACAGGAGGCGAAAGCAGCTTCTCGATCATGAACGGGATCGTCACGCCATCCCGGCGCATCTTGCGCAGGGTGATGTCCACGACATCCGCGAGCACATAGCGGTCGAGGATCCGGGCAATCGCGTTCCGGACATCGAGCATGAGCATCCGCAGGCCGCAATGTTCCTCGTCCGGGCAGGTGCAGCGCTCGTACGCGGTCTGGCTCACGCAGGCGATCGGCGCCAGCGGTCCGTCAATCAAGCGGATGACCTGGCCGAACCGGATCTCCTTCGGCGGCTTGGCGAGGAAATATCCCCCGCCTTTGCCGCGCTTGGTCTCGATGTAGCCCGCCTCGCGGAGCTGCATGAGGATCTGTTCGAGAAACTTCACGGGCAGCCGCTCCTTCTCCACGAGCTCGCCGACCTTGATCAAAGGACGGCCAAGTTCGTAGGCGATACCGAAATCGATTAGGGCTCGGAGGGCATATTCTCCGCGTTTGGTCAGTTTCATCCTGCGAATTACGATAACTCTATCGCCGTAGGGGACAAGTGTATCTCTACCGAAAACTTAGGTCTAAAGGCGGTAGCCTCTCCCTGGTCAAGATTCGCGGTTTGCGAAAATGGGCCGGACGAATCCGGCCCACCCTGCGAACTCCGGGCCCGTAAGCCTCGGAAAATTGCAACCCGCGACACCGACAGCCTCGCGCGGCGCGCGACTGTGGCCGCTTAGGGCTTCAGCTCCTGATTCGTCATCGCGTCGAGAATCGTGAACTTCTCGTGGTGGTACGTTGGGTCGCTGCGGAACGTGAGGCGTCCTTCGTATTTGCGCTCGATCTCGATGAGAAGCTCTTCGTCTTCGCTGCGCAGCCGCTGCAGGACGTGCGGATTGACGATGACCTTGAGTTCGTGGCGTTCCGGATAATGGCGGAGAATCTGGTGCAGCGCGCGTTGCAGCTCGACACTCATGGTCATCGAGCTCTTCACCTTGCCGCGGCCGTTGCAGTACGGGCAGGCCTCGTAAACGGCGCCGGAGAGGGATTCCTGGGCACGCTGGCGGGTCATTTCCATGAGCCCAAGCGCAGAGATCGGCAGCACGTGCGTCTTGGCCTTGTCGCGGCGCAGCCGGTCCTTCATGCGCTGATAGACCGCCTGCTGGTCCTTCCGCGATTTCATGTCGATGAAGTCGCCGATGATCAAACCACCAATGTTGCGCAGGCGCATCTGGCGCGCCATTTCGTCGGCCGCCTCGAGATTGGTCTGGAGGATCGTCTTTTCGACATCCTTCGCGCCTTTGTTGCGGCCGGTATTCACGTCGATGGCGATGAGCGCTTCCGTCTCATCGATCACGATATAGCCGCCGCACGGCAGCCAGACCTGGCGATGGAAGGCGTCGTCGATCTGCTTCTGGACGTTGAAGGCCTCGAAAATCGGCTGCGTGCCGGTGTACTGCTGGATCCGGCCCTTGGAACGCTTGGAAATCTGGCCAACCAGATCGCTCATGCGCTTGCAGGCTTCGGCGTCGTCGCACTGCACCTCGTCGATTTCATCGGTCAGGAAGTCACGGACCGTGCGCTCGATCAGATCGGGCTCTTCAAAAACACAATTCGGCGCCGGCTTGGCCTTCATCGCCTGCTCGATCGCCCGCCACTGTTCGACGAGCAGTCCGAGATCGCGCACGAAATAGCGGGCACGCTGGCCTTCGCCGACGGTCCGGATGATCACGCCCATGCCTTCCGGGATATCGAGTTCCTTCAGGATCTTACGCAGGCGTTCGCGCTCCTTGGGCGATTCGATCTTGCGCGAGATACCGCATTGATCGCTGAAGGGCATGAGGACGAGGTAACGTCCGGCGAGCGAAATGCTCGTGGTGATACGCGGGCCCTTCGTGCTGATCGGCCCTTTCGTTACCTGGACGAGGACTTCACTGCCGACCGGGTAAATGCTCGGGATGTCCTTGGCGCTGATGCGCTTCTGCTCGCGCTTCGAGCCATCGGCACGCTCGACCTGCTCAACCCCGCTATCGAGAGCGAGAGGCAGGGCATCCCAGAAATGCAGAAAGGCGTTCTTCTCGAAGCCGATGTCAACGAACATCGCCTTCAGGCCGTGCTCGATGTTTTTCACGCGGCCCTTGAAGATGGATCCGACAATGTTTCGATCGCTCTCGCGTTCGATGGAATATTCTTCGAGGACCCCGTTTTCGAGCAGGGCGACACGGCGCTCGAGGCGCTCGCAATTGATAATGAGTTTGTAGCCAGTCTGGCGCGAGGCCAGGCCGATCAGGCGTTTGACTCGTTCAGTCATGGAAAGGATTTTTGGGTAAAGCTTGGAAAGCACCGGGGTAGATCAGTGGTTGCTGGTGGGGGAAAGACTCGGGTGGAGGTTCAAAAATGTAAGGGGGGACATGCAAGCTAAAGCTGCGCGAACCATCATCGACTTGAAGGGCTTCTGCGAATCTCTCTTAGTGCGGCCTCTGTCCCGATGCCGAACCACCACCGGGGCGCGCCGGAGGTTGGGCAGGAGCTTGAGGACGACGCCCAAAGAATTTGTCGAAGAAACTGCGGCGATCCACTGGAGCGGGCGCCGGTGTCGCTGCGCCACGCTGGACGTGGCCTCGCGCATCAGGCTCGGAGCGGATGTCGGGACGTCCACTGCCCTTGCTATGACCCATCTGGACTTTTTCGTCAGACGGCGGCTTGTCCCCAGCGGATTCTTCTTCTTGAGGGTTGATGGTTACTGCATTGCCCGTCTTGTAGTCGGGCAAGGCTGTGATCATTTGGAATGGATGATCGTTGTGAGCAGGCGCCAGCTTGGTGAGTTCTACTTTGTAGTTCCCCTGATCCATGGCCACGCACTGCTCGAGAATGTGGGCTGCAATCGGAGCGGCCACGCCGCCACCGTGTTCGCCGCCCTGTACCATCACGGCAATCGCGTAGCGCGGATGGTCAAACGGAGCAAAGCAGCAGAACCAGGCGATGTGCTCTTTCTTGCCGCGATCGCTTGCCTGGGCGGTGCCAGTCTTGCCGGCTGAGACGATGCCCTTCACCTTGCCCTTGGCGCCTGTACCGCCGGATTCGTTCACGACTTTCCAGAGGCCTTGCCGGACAATGTCGATCTCCTGCGGAGTGACGACCTTTCTCAGGTCGGCGCGAACCTTCGGTTCTTCGGGAACCGCGATATTTCCGTCCTCGTCCCTCACCGGATTGCCGCTCTGATCGAGCACCTTCTTGACGAGGCGCGGTTCGTAAATAATGCCGCCGTTGGCCACGGTCGCGTAGGCCATCGCCATCTGGAGAGGAGTTGCCAGCACGTATCCTTGCCCGATGGAAGCGTTTGCGGTCTGTGCATCGCTCCACTTCCCTTCCTGGGGATAGTGAAGGCGGAGCCAATCGGGCCCCGGCATGCAGCCTTCCCGTTCGTCGGAAAGTCCGAGATTCGGCTTTCTGCCCATGCCCATCAGCGTCCCGATCTGATCGATCGTCTCGATCTTGGCCTTGTTTCCGTACTGATAGAAGTACGAGTCGCACGAAACTTTGATCGCGCTCGAGAGGTCGAGCGTTCCGTGGCCACCGCCCTTCTCGGCCACCCAGCAATGGAAGTAGTGGTCGCCATACTGGACGCCGCCCGAACAGTTGAAGTGCGCTCCCGCCAGCCCCTTCGTCAAACCGGCAAAGGCGGTGATAATCTTGAATGTCGAGCCCGGAGGAAAGCCGCTCACCGCGCGGTTCACGAGCGGGAAGGCATCATCCTTGTTCAGCGCATCCCAGTCCTTTGGAGAAACGCTTGGGATGAAGATGTTCGGATCGAAAGACGGCACTGAGGCCATGCCGAGGATGTCGCCATTGTTCGGATCCACCACGACCGCGGCCGCGCGCCCGAGCGACGGATGCCGTAGGGCCTGCTCGACGATGTACTGAATCCGGGCGTCCAAGGTAAGATAGACATTGGCTCCCGGCGTCGGCGCTTCACTGGCCACCTCCGACTCAATGACACCCTTCACGTTACGCTGCAGGACCCTGCGTCCGGGATGGCCACGCAGATACTTGTCCATCGTCTGCTCGATCTGCGATTTGCCGTCCACATCCGGCTGATAGAACGTGTACTTATCGACGTCCGGTTCCTGGTCGATATGCACGGGTGCACCCACATAGCCGAGAAGGTGCGAGGCCAGCGCCCCATACACGTACTGCCGCACTGGGCGCACTGAGATATCGACGCCCGGCAACCCGACGTTGTGCTCCGAGAATTTCGCGATGGTCGAAAAATCGATTTCCTCCAGATAAGTGAACGGGACCTCGGTATCGTTCCTGTAGTGCTTCTGGAGGCGCTCGGCGTTGTAATCCTTCGCCAAATCCAGCTCCTGCAACCGCGGAATGATGCTCGAGTTGACGACTTTGACGATGTCCGCCTCCTTCTTGATTTTCAGCATCCCTCGCCAGGGCGCTGTGAAAGTCTGCAGCGGAACCTGCCGCGCCTTCTTGGTCGCGGGATCGATCTGCTGCTTGTAGCCGCGGATCATTTCCGGCAGATAGAAGTCCACCTCGTAGCTCGCACGGTTGCCGACCAGGGTGATTCCATTCCGATCCCGGATCTCACCGCGCACGGACGGAATCCGGACACTAACCTCCGAACGGCTGGCGACCTTGTTGCTCCATTCCTTGCCACGAGCCAACTGCACCCACCAGAGCTTGGCGACAATGATGCTCAGGCAGCCGAGGAAAAACAGCGCCAGGAAATAGATGCGAAGTTCGGGACTGGAACGATGGAAACGGCGGCGGGCCATGTCAGGCTCCTTTCACCGAACTGGCGCGCAGCAACTCGAAACGGAACGCAGGCGCAAGTGATGTTAAAACTGGAAATCTCAGCATCGGTTCAAATCTGGGGATTTCGATCGGGATGCAGATCGTAGCCGACGAGGTAGGCGATGTAGTTGAGCCCAAAAAAGAAAAATGGGGCTAGGAACATCGCGGTAATGCCCGCGCCACCGATCCGCCACCAGATATCGTGATTAAAAACTATACTCACCGGCTGGCGCCGGATGCTCATCATGAGGTATTCGACCAGCGGCATGAGCGCGACGAAGATGCCGGTGAAGATGCAATGGATCTCCCACCGTCCGCGCTGGAACAAAGGACGAAAACCGCACATGAGGCCGCAGAGGACTGCGTACACAATAATTGACCAACCCACGCTTATTTCAACCTCGCCATCCACAATCGGCACATTAACCAGATCCCACATGAGCCCGCCGCTGAAAGCCAGCGCCAGCATCCCCCAGGTCGGCATTGCGACCGCGCCATAGAGCATGATCACCTGCATCAGGAAAACCCGGCTGCCAATTCCCGGCAACGGACCGATCAGCTGCTCCGCCACAAAGGAGAGCACCATCAGGCACAGAAGGATGAGGAAGAAGATCATTTCGTGGTGCTGACGACGACGAACACGTCCTGCAGCGTGGTGAGATCCACCGCTGGTAAGACAGTTGCATTGCCATCGAGTTCACGCATTTTAAATTGCCGCACGGCGCCGATGAGAACGCCGGGCGGGAAAACACCCCCGACACCAGAAGTGTAGATCTTCTGGCCGGGCTGAAGATTGGCCTGTTTGGAAAGGAAGTTGAGCGTGATTTCCGGCATCACTCCGCTGGAGGCCCGCTCGCCGTGCACGATCCCCTGCTCACGCGAACCCTCGACGCTGGCCGCCACCTTGCAGGTCTCATCCGAGATGAGAACGACAACGGAGCTGTGCTCGCTGACGATCGTCGTTTTCCCGACGAGGCCTTCCTCCGTGATCACCGGCATTTCCGGTGTAATCAACTCAGCGGAACCGCGGTCGATGGTGACCGTGTTGTACCAGGTCGTCGCGCTGCGCCCGATGATCTGCGCCGGCATAAGCTGGAAGACTGACCGCTCGTGATAGCCAAGGGCCGCCCGAAGTCGGTTGTTTTCCGCTTCGAGCCCGCGGAGCGTCTGATTCGTGGCGCTCAGGTCTTTATTTGAAACACGGAGTTGATCGACTTCCCTCTCGAGCTGCTCAAGCGTTTTCAGCCCTTTGCTGTACTGCTCCCAGCGTCGCTGCAACTGGGAACCCGACTTCAGGAACGGCGTGATGACATCCAGAAATCCCGCCTGCAACCGGAGGCGGTTGTGAGGACTTCCGGCATAGATCATCAAACCGACGAGAGCTACGATGAACGTAGCAATGGCGATGATGTTGAGACGAGCGGTCATCGAGCGGGGCGGAAGAATGACCGAAGCATTCCGTTGCTCCAACGAGAAAGACACGCGCGAACGAAATCCGTTCGAAAAGGACCGGCTAGGAGCCAGTCCATGGACTTTGTCATGCGCTCGTCATTCGTCATGCGGATTTCATCGTAGCAGACCTGAACCACCCATCCAGCCTGCGGAAGCAGCCACCGGGTGCGAGGGATCAGTAGCGATTGTGATCGCTCGTCGCCGCCTGGCGCAGGAATTTCAGTTCGCTGAGCGCGCGGCCGGTACCTTCGGCAACGGCACTGAGCGGATCCTCCGCAACGTGAACGGGAAGGCCCGTTTCCTCCATGAGCAAACGATCGAGGCCGCGCAGAAGCGCGCCACCGCCTGCCAGCACGAGACCACGATCCACGAGGTCGGCGGAGAGTTCGGGAGGGCACCGCTCCAGCGTCACGCGGACGGAGTCGACGATCGTGGAGATGGGCTCGAGCAGAGCTTCACGCACTTCCTGGGAAGTCACCGTGAGCGTCTTTGGCAAGCCAGCCACGAGGTCGCGGCCCTTCACTTCCATCGTGGTTTCCTTCTCGATGGGATAGGCCGAACCGATCTTGATCTTGATGTCTTCAGCAGTCCGCTCACCGATCATCAGATTGTAAGCGCGCTTCATGTACTGGACGATGGCTTCGTCCAATTCGTCGCCGGCCACACGGACCGAGCGCGAGAAGACGATGCCGGAAAGCGAAATGAGCGCCACTTCCGTGGTGCCGCCACCGATGTCGATGATCATGTTGCCCGCTGCGTCCTGCACAGGCAGACCGCAACCGATGGCCGCAGCCATGGGCTCTTCGATCAAATAGACTTCACGGGCACCCGCTCGAAGGGCGGACTCCTTGACCGCGCGCTTTTCCACTTCAGTGATGCCTGAAGGGACCGCGATCACGACCCGCGGACGCGGGCGGAAGGCCGTGCGCTTGCCATGGACCTTCGCGATGAAGTGCCGAAGCATGCGCTCGGTGATTTCAAAGTCGGCAATCACACCGTCCTTCATCGGACGAATTGCCACAATGTTGCCGGGCGTACGGCCAAGCATGCGCTTCGCTTCGTCGCCCACAGCTAGCACATCGCTGCTTCCGGCACGCACAGCGACCACCGACGGCTCGCGAAGAACGATGCCGTGGTCCTTTACATACACCAGCGTATTGGCCGTTCCCAGATCGATGCCGATGTCATTGGAGAACAAGCCGAAAAGTCCGTTTAGCATTCAGGATACCTTCTTGGGAATTCGTAATTTGATGATGGCGCTCTGGTAATCTGTCGAGAGGGGCTTCGGTACTTCGGTGCAGGTCTTTCAAACGCCACGCGCTGAAGCTGCTCCTCTGATTCAAACAGAGGATCTACAAATACGGGCAGTAGAGCGGCAGCGTCAAAAAGAATTAGCACCGGGATTCAATCCAGCAAGCAGAGTTCGGACCGCAACCGAGAAATCGACTGTATTTTCCAGCAATTCGCGACCGAAAGATGCGGCGGTAACCTCCGGCGCTGCAATCACAAGGAAAACGGAGAGCACGACCACGTTCATGATATAGATGATCACGAGGGAAAAGAAGGTCCCATGATAGGTCAGATCGGACTGCCCTTTCGGAATCATCCAGCAAGTAAACGTGAAGTGAAACGCCCAGGTCGCCCCCATGATGAGAAACAGCCATTGCAGCGGCGTAACCCAGAGAATGGCCACATGATTCCCCTCGAGCTTGTAGAATAAGCTCAGGACTCCGTACACCACGATGACCGCGAGGCTGTAAATGGGGTAGAAGTAAGGCGCGAGGGCGATCCAGAAATTATGAGTATCAGTAAGAATATGGCCGCCATCACGGCTCACCCTGAACTGGGTCACCCGCCCGCCCATGAGCCAAACCCAGATCGCGTGGGTTAGTTCGTGTCCGAAGACATACAGACGGAGCGGCCGCGGTTCGCCCAATGCCCAGATGCTCCCGTAAAACCAGAGAGTCCACAGAACCGCGCCCAGTGTGAAAAACCAGAATTCCTCGCTGGCCCAGAATCCATTCTGCGCCGTCCGCGAAAAAGCGCTGAAGAAGGTCCACGAAAGGATCCCCGCGACTGGGAAAAGAAATACCGCGATAACCGAGTTCAGCCAGCGGGTCGGGATTCGCCACGGCTCCCCTGCCACTGCTGCAGACGAGAGCATCAACCGCCGAGGGGATCGCCGGTTTGTGATCTTCTTCCTGGGCTTCTGGATTTTACGTTCTGCCCGCACAAAGAGCGGCCCTCAATACCAGTAGCGGCGGTCAGCTAGCAAACTGAAAATCGCGGCGGCGAAAAAATCGCCTTCCCGCACCGGCTCCAACCTGGAGCGGCGCGGTGGAAACGTAACCCTCTCGAGAAAACGAGAGGGGCGAAAGGACGCTTAGGCGCGGCCCATGTACTGGCCGGTCCGGGTATCGATCTTGATGATCTCGCCTTCCTTGATGAAGAGCGGGACGTTCACGACCTTTCCGGTCTCGAGAGTCGCAGGCTTCTGAACGTTGTTGGCGCTGTCGCCGCGGACGCCCTCGGCCGATTCCGTGACCTTGAGCAGAACCGACGAAGGAAGTTCCACGGTGGCAGGCTTGCCTTCAACGTAGAGAACTTCGACCGGGCAATTCTCGGTCAGATACTCCTTCGCATCGCCAATCAACTCCTCGTCGAACGTGACGGTCTCGTAGGTCTCAGGGTTCATGAAGTTGTAGCCCTGCTGATCCTTGTACGAGAACTCGAGCTTTTCGCGCTGCACGTCGACAAGATCCATCTTGTCCGTGGAGCCAAAGCGCACATCGGCAGACTTACCGGTCCCGATGTAGCGGATGATTGCCTGCACAAAGGCGCGCAGGTTTCCAGGCGTGCGATGCTGAACTTCGAGGACAATCGCGGGATTGCCATTGTAGCGGATGCACATGCCCTTGCGGAGATCGTTTGCGGCGGCCATTGGTCGATTTGACGGTTATACGGTTGGTATTGGAACGAAAGGAACGTCAACTATTGGTCAAACCCTCCGTGCTGGCAAGGCCCGAAAATCAGCGTTCCAACTTTCGCTGGGACCGTTCACATTCCCGCCTCTTCACGATCCCCGCACTCCTGTCCTGTGAATCCCCCCATCCTATTAGCAATCGAAATCGGTGGTTCAAAGCTGCAGCTCATCGCCGGCACGGCCACCGGAGAGATCCTCGATCGACGCCGTTTCACTGTGGATCGCGCGGCAGGCGGCGTGGGTATTCGCGAGAAGATCGCCGAGGCGCTTCCGGAACTCATCCAGCGCTGGAATCCGGAGGCCATCGGCGTTGGATATGGCGGCCCGGTGAACTGGCGCACGGGCACGATCGCCAAGTCTTATCACATTGCGGGATGGACCGATTTCCCTCTGGGCGATTGGTTACGTGAACAAACTGGCCTTCCGGTTACCGTGGAAAACGACAGCAACACGGCGGCGCTCGGCGAGGCGCTCCGCGGGGCGGGCGCTGGCTTCACCCCAGTCTTTTATACGAATATTGGGAGCGGTATCGGCGGCGGACTCGTCGTGGATGGCCGACTCTTTCATGGCGCCACGCCAGGTGAGGTGGAGTTTGGCCATCTCCGCCTGTGCCGCGATGGCACAATCGTGGAGGACCGCTGCTCGGGCTGGAATCTCGATCGCGTTATCCGCGAGGAAGCCGAAGCGGCACCCGAAAGCACGCTGGCGGGATTCGTCCGAGCCGCCGAACCCGGAGGGGAGGCGCGTCATCTCGGCCCCGCGCTGGCAGTCGGCGATCCCGTAGCCACGAAGATTCTTTCCGAGCGCATGACGGACTTCGCCTTCGCCCTCTCGCATGTCGTCCATTTGCTGCATCCGGAAATCATCGTCGTGGGCGGCGGACTTTCGCTGATCGGCGAACCGGTACGCGCGGCAATCGAGCGCACTCTCCCGCAATATCTTATGGATGCCTTCCGGCCCGGACCGCGCATCGCACTGGCAGGTCTGCGCGAAGACGCCGTTCCCGTCGGCGCACTGCTCCTCGCGGCAAAAGCACTGCAAGGCGCATGACACAGACGAATGCGCAGCTTGTGCAAAAAAGATGAAAAGTCCGTGGAAGAACTCGCCAACTTTGCCATGGTGTGCGGCAAGCAAGTGGGGATTTCGCCTCTCCCTCCCGCGAATTCAGCCATTACCTTAAGTCTCATTCCCGAATCCGAAATCCTCAATCCCTGCCCCGACTGACATGCAAAATTGGATCACCGACTACCTGTCCGCACAAAAGCGAGCCATTGATTCCATTCCCGCTGACGCCGTCGCGCGCTGCATCGACATGCTGGCCACTGCGCTGCGTGAAGACCGCCAGATTTTCTGCTGCGGCAATGGGGGCAGCGCCTCGAACTCTTCGCATTTTGTGACCGATCTGGGCAAAGGCTCTTCGGACGCCGTCGGCAAGCGCTTCCGCGTCCTGTCGCTCAACGACAACGTGAGCTGGATGACAGCCATCGGAAACGACTACTCCTACGAAGACATCTTTTCCCGGCAGCTCGAAAACTACGGCCGCGCGGGCGACGTGCTCATCTGCGTCAGCGTGAGCGGCAATTCGCCGAACGTCGTCAAGGCGCTTCAGTGGGCCAAGGCACACGGCCTGCGCACCATCGCCCTCGTCGGAGCCAAGCGCGGCAAGGCCGCCGACCTCGGCGACGAAACGATCGTTGTCAACGACACGCACTACGGCCGCGTCGAAGACGTCCAGATGCATATCCTCCACATGCTCTGCTACGCCTTCATGGAGAAGCCGGAAGCGGTCGGCTAGGCCGTTTCTACACCAGTCGATATCTCGCCAAATCCTGCGAATCGACAATCCCGATCGGGCGGTTGTCCGGATCGACCACGATGATGTCGTCGATCCGGTACTTTTCGATGATGTGCAGGACCTCGACGGCCAGCTTATCCGCCGCGACGGTAATCGGCTTGCGCGTCAGGAACTGATCGATAACGAGATCGCCAATCCCGGCATTCTGCTGGAAGTGCCGGGCGAAATCACTGTGCGTGAAGATGCCGGCGAGGCGGCCATCTTCGTCGATTGCGACAGCGGCGCCTGCGCGACGCTGCGTCATCGCATGGAGGACTTCACGAACGAGCATGCCGGGTTTAACCACGGCCATCTGCTCGGCGCCACGCATGATCTGCTGAACCTTGAGCAACAGCTCGCGCCCAAGACGGCCGCCCGGGTGATAGCGGGCAAAGTCTTCCTTCGTGAACCCTCGCGCCTCGAGAAGCACCATGGCCAGTGCATCGCCGAGCACCAGCATGACGGTTGTACTCGAAGTCGGCGCAAGATTTAAAGGGCAGGCCTCCTGTTCGACGCCCGTATCCAGCACCACCTGGCTGGATTGAGCGAGCGCCGACCGCGGATTGCCGGTCATCGCGATGATCTTCACGTCGAAGCGGGTCAGGGCCGGCAGGATATTGATGAGTTCGTCCGTTTCGCCGCTCTGGCTCAGGGCGAGGATCACGTCACCGTCCGCGACGACGCCCAGATCCCCATGCACGGCATTGAGGGAATTCAGCACCACCGCCGGGCATCCGGTGCTGGTAAGCGTCGCAGCGATCTTTTCGCCAATATGCCCGGACTTCCCGACACCGCAGACGACGACCTTCCCGCGACTCTCCGCACAAGGAAGGATGGTCTCGACCGCCCGGACAAACGACTCGCCCAGCCGAGAGCGCAAACGTTGCAATTCGGCGATTTCGAGGTCGATGACCCGGCGCGCTTTATCGAGGATATCCATGAATCGTGGTGAAAAAGGAAAAGGCTGACCTTCCACGATTGTACGAAGTTGGGCCGCGCCGAAAGCCCAAATCCTCCGTCCCGTCATCCAAACGAACCCTACGCGTGGCGCTCGCGTTCTTCCTGCTCCTTGAAATCGACGAGCAATTTGGCGAGCCGCTCGAGCGCCTGTTCGGCATCCGGGCCTATGGCTTCGAGTTCGATCCGGCTTCCGCAATCCAGGTTGGCGCTCAATACCTCCAGGATACTTCCCGCAGAAAAGGCTTCCCCCTCCTTACGAATCGTCACTTCGCATTGAAACTTTTGCACCGCTCGGACAAACTCAGCCGCCGGTCGTGCGTGCAACCCGAGTTCGTTCAGGATTTGGACTTCTCGCCGCATGTGTTAATCAATGACGATAACGCCCCGGCCCCACACAGCAAACTTTTCGTCCACAAACTGCACATTGTCCCAGAATCCACCAGCTGATCGACCCGTCGCCGCCCAATACGTCGCGACCTTTTTGAAACCGGAGATGTTGCACATTTACCGGCAGATTCGTGCGCTCCAAGGGTTTCAGCCGCTTGTGCTCTGTCAAAAACGGGAAAATGCGGAGCGGTTCCCGGTCGAGCGGATTTCCATCCTCCCAAAACCGCGGAGTCACCCGATTCGGCGGATCTGGCAAAAACAGATCCTGAGACGGCCAATAACGATTTATCGCTCGGAGGCGCGCCGGATCGCGGAGGCCCTGCGAGCCAGTGATGCGCGGATTCTCCATATCTATTTCGGCCATATCGGCGTGCATCTGCTTCCGCTCATCGAGATCAGCCCGGTCCCGGTTGTTGTTTCTTTCCACGGCGCAGATGCCGGTGTTGATCTCCATCGGTCGGCGCATCTGGCCGCAACCCAGCGCATGCTCGCCAAGGTGAATCGCGTCCTGGTGCGCTCGGAGTCGATTGCCCAGAGCGTCATCGCCCATGGCTGCCGCCCGGAAAAAGTGCGGATCCACCGCACCGGCCTGCCGCTCGATGAAATCTCCCATCAACCAAGACACGCTCCGGCCGATGGCGCATGGCGCTGCGTACAGGCCTGTCGCCTGATCCAAAAGAAGGGCCTGCTCACGAGCCTGAAAGCGTTCCGCGATTTCCTGAAAGTATTTCCTCACGCCACGTTCACAATTGCGGGCGAGGGCCCGATGCTGGAAGAGCTGCGCGATTTGGCGGAATCGCTCGGAATTGGCGAACGTGTTTTCTTCACCGGTTTCCTCTCGCAGGAGAAACTCCGCGGCCTCTTTGCCGAGTCTCATCTGTTTCTTCATCCAAGCGAAACGAGTCCGGATGGCGATCAGGAAGGCGTTCCGAATTCGCTTCTCGAAGCAATGGCTGGAGGCCTGCCAGGTCTGGCAACCTACCACGGCGGCATCCCGGAAGCCGTAGAGCATGGCACCAGCGGATTGCTTGTCTCCGAAGGTGATTGGCAACGCCTCGGCACGGAAATGATCGCCCTTGCACAGGCCCCCGACCGTTACGCTCAGATGAGCCTGGACGCCGCCGAACGCGCCCGGGCGCAGTTCGATCTCCAGGCGCAGAATCAACTGCTGGAGAAGATTTACCGGGACTGTATCACGCGAGGGCAGTAAGCGCGGTTAGATCGCCGACGCTCCAAACAAGTCCGCGAGATTCACTCGCACATCGACCAGGCCCGCACACTCGAGTATCGCCGGAGCGGATACGATGAATCGTTCGGCATAGCCGCTCGGGCCGGCTTGCCGGAAGACTTCGACTTCCCGTTCTTCCGGGCAGAGGATCCAGTACTCTTTGACGCCAGCCTCTCCGTAGATGGCGGCCTTCACGCGATCGATCTCACGTGAGGAAACCGCTATCTCTACAACCAACTCCGCAGTCGAAGGATGCGCAGAGCGATACAATTCAGCAGGTCCGCGAACCACGGCAAGATCAGGCTCAGGCTCTGAGTCAACAAAGGTCAAAGGTCCTTCCTGCCGTATGATCCAACTCGGAGAAATCTGTCTCGAAAGAATCTCGCGCATTCGATCCGCGCAGAATTGGTGCAACGGCGACTTGGACATTTTTTCGATGATCGTGCCGCGGAGCAACTCCACGGGAAGCTCTCCCAACCGGTGATAGGCCTCCACCGAAATCCGCGCCACGCGCTGACGAATCGCGGGCAGTTCGAGCAAGGCGGTCATGGTTGGAAACTGCTCGAAAAAGCGCCGAAAAACAAGGTGCTTCCAATCGGCAAAAATTCTCTCGCGCTTTTACCTCATCCCCTTGCCCACCTGCCCTTTCGCTCGAGCTACCGCATCTCGCCAGCCCTCGAGCAGCGACCGGCGCTGATCTTCGGCCATGCGCGGTTCAAATGTCCGTTCGGCCTTCCATTGCGCTGCGATTTCGGCCTCGTTTTTCCATAATCCAACAGCCAACCCTGCCAGATAAGCTGCGCCGAGCGCAGTGGTCTCTGTCACGGCCGGGCGCACGACAGGTACTCCAATCACATCTGCCTGAAATTGCAGCAGCAGATCATTCACCGCCGCACCGCCATCGGCCCGCATTTCCTTCAGGGTAAACCCAGCGTCGGCATGCATCGCGTCGAGCACGTCCGCCGTCTGGAATGCGATGCTCTCCAAGGCAGCACGTGCGATATGAGCCGCTGTCGATCCACGCGATAGCCCGGTGATGGTACCGCGCGCGTGCGGATCCCAATGCGGCGCGCCAAGGCCGGCAAAGGCCGGAACGAAATAAACTCCTCCGGAATCCGGCACCGATGTCGCCAGCTCACCCACCTCTCCCGACGAACGGATCACCCCCAGCCCGTCGCGCAACCATTGCACAACGGCTCCCGCAATAAAGACGCTTCCTTCCAGGGCATACTCGATCGGCGTCTGGTTCAATCGAGCCGCGGCGGTCGTGACCAGCTGATTGCGCGAAGCAATGGGTTCGCGCCCCGTATGCAGCAGTAGAAAACATCCGGTGCCATAGGTATTCTTTGCCATCCCGGGACGCGTGCAAGCCTGGCCGAAAAGAGCAGCCTGCTGATCACCCGCAATCCCCGCGACCGGAATTCCTTTCATCACCGGAATCGCAGTCTCGCCACAAATCTCGCTCGATGCACAGACCTCCGGCAAAACCGCGCGAGGGACACCGAAAAGCGCGAGTAGCTCGTCATCCCAGGCTCCTGTGTGAATATCCAAAAGCATCGTCCGTGATGCATTCGTAATGTCGGTCACATGCCTCGCCCCGCCGGTGAGCTTCCAGATCAGCCACGAATCGATCGTGCCAAAGGCCAATTCACCGCGCTCCGCCCGCATCCGTGCTCCGGGGATCTCATCGAGCAGCCAGCGGAGTTTCGTCGCAGAAAAGTACGCATCCAGGACCAACCCAGTCTTCCGCTGAATCAATTCTGCCGCGCCAGCGGCCCGCAATCGTTCGCATTCGCCAGCGGTCCGCCGATCCTGCCAAACAATTGCATGCGCGACAGGCTCTCCCGTTGCGCGATCCCATAGCACGGTCGTCTCGCGTTGGTTGGTAATGCCCAACGCCTTGACCTCGCCCGTCCCTAAATCCGCGGCGGCGGCGAGTGCTTCGGCAGCCACGCCGGCCTGCGTGGCCCAGATTTCGTTCGCATCGTGCTCAACCCAACCGGAACGCGGAAAATACTGCCGGAATTCCTTTTGCGCCGTCGCAACCACGGCCCCGGAAGAATCGAAGACAATCGCGCGGCAACTGGTCGTACCCTGATCAAGAGCGAGGATGTGCATCTGGAGAAGCAGTGGGATCTCCATGCATTACACAAAAGGTCCGTTAATGAGGAGGCGGGACTTCCGTTTCCTTTACAGCCGCCTCAGGTTAGGAGCAGAGCCTCGGCGCGACATAATCCGAAGATTCGGTTTTGACTCCGGAGCATCTGTGATACGGTCGCCTAAAGTCTTCCTCCAAAACGCTGCCTTCCCATGACGTTCCGTTCCTCCCGCGGCCGCAAGGCCTTTACTTTGATCGAGCTCCTCGTCGTCATCGCCATCATCGCCATCCTGGCGGCCATTCTGCTTCCCGTTATCAACGGGATTATGCAGAAGGGTGATTCGACGAAATGCGTTTCGAACCTTCGCCAGATTGGTTCCGCCATTAATACTTACGCATCGGACAACGCCGATACCCTCCCCGGTCCGCTCACCATCGAACAGTACCCACTTTACAAGGGCGATTCGACTCCCAAGGGTTCACTCGCCGGGTTCTTGGCGAAGTATTTGAATCTTCCCGACAGCAGCATCACCACTACCGACATTGCGACGGCCAATAAGGCAAACGTCTTCCTGTGCCCGGCCTATCTGAAGAAATTCCCCCACATGGATGGCGTGGTCTACACGATGAATATGCGGACCATTCCCGCCTATAATCAGCCACCATGGGGCGATTCCAGCGGCGCTTCTCAGCAACCATTGCGCAAAGGCATTCTCTCCACTTGGTCTGAGCCAAGTCCCTCCAACCCGGGCGGTGAACGGAACGTGGACCTCTCACAGACCTTTGCAATGCGCGACGCGGATTCGCAGGACAAGCAGTATGGCGGCGCGGCGACGCCTGCGTCTGCAACCATGCCCTCGACTCCGGTCCACATCGATCATCGTAACGCCCTGTTTTACGATGGCCATGTCGCTCCGGAAACTCTGACCGATCAGACGACCTCCTGGACCCCCTCGAACTGAGGCGACTCGATTTTCCCAGCACACACGTACTTTCCAATCCGCCATGGGAGCACCCTCTCGTGGCGGATTTTTTATGGGTAGGTCGCTGCCGGCACGAAGAATCGCAAACAGGGCGCGAGGGCGCGACCACCGCACGCGCTCATCTCTTTTGTAGCGCCCTAGTCGCGTCTCCTTCGGGGTCAATTACCGCCCAGGCAAAGCACCCAAGTCGCCTCACCCATTGCCGACAGCGATCGCCTGAGCGACGGCATAATGCTCAGCGTGGCTCAGGCTGAGCATAACCCGGTCAATTCCAAGTCGCTTCGCGGTGGCCGCAGCCGCATTCTCCAGCCGAATCGAAGGCTTTCCAGCATGATCCCGCTCGACGGTCAGATCAAGCCACGCAACATCAAGCCCGATTCCGGTTCCAAATGCTTTGGAGACGGCCTCCTTCGCTGCAAAGCGCGCAGCGTAACACGGCCCCGGCACCCGCAGCCTCGAGCAATAGGCTCGCTCCTCGTCCGTGAAGACACGCGCCAGAAAACGATCGCCATGCTGCTCGATCATTCGCTCGATCCGCGCGATCTCAACGATGTCTATCCCGGTCCCGACGATAATCATGGTGGGAGCTTTCCAAGTCTCAGATCGGATGCCCCAGCGCTCAGCCTCTAAGGGCTAAGCAACAAAGAGCCGAAAACCTGAGACCTGGAAGCATCGATTTCATCCTACTTCCGCATCAACGATCGCATTTCCGCCACAGCGGCTTCGAGCCCTGTGAACACGGCCCGCGAGATGATGGAGTGACCGATATTCAGTTCCACGAGCTGCGGAACCGTATTGATCTGATGGATGTTCGTGTAGTTGATCCCGTGGCCGGCATTGACCTGAAGTCCGAGCCCGTGAGCGTACGCCGCCGCGGCAGCGATCCGATTCAGCTCGAGAGCCTGAGCCTCCCCCTGCGCATTGGCAAAAGCACCCGTGTGCAGTTCCACCATCTCAGCCTCCAGCGCCTTCGCGGCATCGATTTGCGCCGCTTCCGGTTCGATGAAAAGGCTCACGCGAATGCCTGAAGCGTGCAACCGCTCGATCGTCGGCTCCAGCGCCTTGAACTGCCCCATGGCATCGAGTCCCCCCTCAGTCGTCACCTCCTGCCGGTTTTCCGGCACGATGCAGACTTCCTCAGGGATCACCTTCAAGGCCACAGCCACGATCTCCGGCGTATTGCCCATCTCGAGGTTGAGCTTGGTCATCAAGCTCTCGCGCAGCCGAAAGACATCCTTGTCCTGGATGTGCCGCCGGTCCGCGCGCAGATGAACGGTAATGCCATGAGCCCCAGCCCGCTCGCAGGCCGAAGCGGCCGCGAGCAGATCCGGTTCGCTATTGTGCGCATCCGGCATCTGCGCATAACGCGCCTGACGCAGGGTCGCTACGTGATCGATATTGACGCCAAGATGCATGGATCTTCGCAGCGCTCTAGTGCTTGAAGTGCCGTACGCCGGTGAAAATCATCGCCATCTTGCGCTCGTTGGCGGCGGTGATGACCTCCTCGTCCTTCTTGGATCCGCCCGGCTGAATGGCGCATGTTGCGCCTGCCTCGGCGGCCGCGATCAGGCCATCCGGGAATGGGAAGAACGCATCGCTGCCCACGGCACTGCCTTGCAGCGAAAGTCCTGCATCCTTGGCTTTCCAGATGGCAATGCGCGATGCATCGACGCGGGACATCTGTCCAGCGCCCACGCCGAGCGTCCGATCCTTGCCGGCATAGACAATGGCGTTGGACTTCACGTGCTTCACGACGCGCCAGGCGAATAGCATCGAGGCCAGTTCGTCCGCGGTCGGCTTGCGCTGAGTGACGACCTTTTCCATCAGGTCGCCTTCAAGCTCCGGAGACTGGTCGCGCGTCTGCACGAGCACGCCGCCTGCGACTGAACGAATGAGCAGATCCTCTTCCGGATTGGCGGGCTTCGCAGGGGAGAGGTTCCGCATGAGGCGGAGATTCTTCTTCTTCTGGAGAAGCGCACGAGCGTCCGGATCAAAATCGGGAGCAATGATCACCTCGGAGAAAATCTCGCTGATCGCGCGCGCCAGCGGCTCCGTCAGGATGCGATTGCAGACGATAATTCCGCCAAACGGAGCCTGTTTGTCGGTGGCAAATGCCTTGTCCCAGGCCTCGCGCAGGTCGTCATCCGAGCCAACCCCGCATGGGTTCGTATGCTTGAGAATCGCAACCGTCGGATCAGGAAACTCCTCGATCAACTCCGCCGCGGCGGTGATGTCCAGGATGTTGTTATAGGAAAGCTCCTTGCCGTGGAGCTTCTGGAAATGATCCTCGAAATTTCCGTAAAGAGCGCCGGTCTGGTGCGGATTTTCACCGTAACGGAGGCGGGCAACGCAGGGCATCGAGATGGAAAACGAGCAGGTCGTCTCCTGTTCCCGGTTCAGGAAGTTGGCGATCGCTCCGTCGTACTTGGAAGTCGTGACGAAAACCTTGATTCCGAGACGCTCGCGAAGCTTGAGCGTCGTCGCGCCATCGTTGGCTTTGATGTTTTCGAGAACGTCGGCGTAATCCGCCGGATCCACGACCACGGTCACCGAGCGGTAATTCTTGGCCGCGCTGCGCAGCATCGACGGACCGCCAATATCAATGTTCTCGATAGCCTCCTCGAGGGTGACGTCCGGTTTGGCGATCGTCTTCTCGAACGGGTACAAGTTCACCACGACCAGATCGATCGGCTGAATGCCGTGCTCCTCTGCCTGGGCGACATGCTCGGGATTGTCCCGAACGAAGAGGAGGCCGCCATGCACTTTCGGGTGCAGGGTCTTGACCCGGCCGTCCATCATCTCCGGAAAGCCGGTCAGGTCTGAAATATCGCGGGTCGGGATGCCCTCCTTCTTGAGAAGGGCAGAGGTGCCGCCGGTGGAAACGATTTCAACTCCGAGTGCTGCCAGTTCCCGGGCAAACTCCACGAGGCCCGTCTTGTCAGAAACGGAAATCAAAGCGCGCTGTATCTTCATGAAAGGGTTGGAAGCGTAGGCGCTCGGCGGGGTGGGGTCAACTCAACGGAATGCCTGCTCAGGAAACACCCTAGGAACTGGAGCCCAGATCAGGAAAATCCGTAGGCAACTCGCAGCTGCGAGCGCCAAATCCAATGAGCGAAGAAGACCCAATTTCGCCGAAGCTACCTCTAGAAAAGCGAACCGCACGGCCACCCAAAAGCCGTGCGGTTCTAACCCAACAACACAAACACCAATGCGTATGCAAAGTAGGCCGAGGTCGAATCGAATGCAAATTGTCGAGCCTAAAATTTTGAAAATATTTCCGTCATAGCCCCCAGTGCTTTTACGTTTAGCGACCACCAAGCGACCTATATGAACGTTTTAAGAGCACGAACGTTTAAACATTCCCGCGCCTTTCTCATCGCGACCAACAAGAACAATCGCAGCTGATTGCTCAATCAAGCGCGCCAAAACCATCCCCAGAAACGACCAGCCCAGCCTCCCGCCCTGCTTCGCCTACGAACCGCTGGCGCCGCTGCCAACTTTGGCCAGCAACGATCCGCCTCCCTTGCCGTGCTCATGCTGGCGGCGGAGTCCGGCGACCATCGTCCGGATGTAGGGCGCCTTCTGGCGTGGCTCGAGCATTTTCAGGCTCATGATCGTGGAACCCCACTCGAGGATTTCGATGTTCACGTACCGAGCTCCCCAGGCACGCATCGCAGCCCGAGTCGGCATATAAAGGTCGATTGTCTGCTTGCCCACCAACGCAGAACCGTAGTCCTCGATCACGTACGTCCGTCCGGTTTCCTGCATCCGGAAGCGGGTGCCGAGCGGCATCCAGGCCCAATCCGCAGCTGCGCTGTACGTGTCGCCGCCGAAGCGCAGGCGCTGGCCACACGCATTGCAATATCCGCCACCGCCTTTTTCTCTCGGCGTGTATGCCGTCGTCCTCACGACCATATGCTCGCCTTTGTGGCTGCCAGAGCCACCGCCACCAGTTCCGGACGGCGCAGTTGCGCACCCCGAAACGATCAGAACGAGGGCGAGAAGAGTGAGTTGGACAGCTTTCATTGGCGGGCGCATGTAAGCCGACATCGGCCACATGACAAGGGACAGAATCTGACCAATAAAAGCAGAGATCGGGCCACCGCTCGCGCTGCCATGTCCAGTATCCGCCACTTTGCAGGGTGAAATGACAAAGTTCCGCCGTTTCCGAAAAAAGTGACATCCACCGGCGGGAGAATGCCAAAGCATCGCCCGCCGCCTTCACTCCCAAGTCTTTACGCGAACGTCACCGGCTCGGCCGCGGACCACTTTTCCATCCACTCGCGGTGGACAGCCGGCGAGATTTCCGAAGGCTTGATTTCGCTTCGGCCGCCCCAGAAGACGTTCGTATATGAGAACGGAATGCCACATGCGATGAGGTGCTCGTCGATCGCCCGCTTGTGAGCGAAGACCCGTTCCTTCTCCGTTCCGTGCGCAACCGCCATGATGTTGACGTTGTTGAAATCCGGGCCGCCCTCGCGCCAGTAGCAGTGCGTGAGCACTTCGTGCCGGCCCACTTCGGCGCCAGCTTCGATCTCGCGTCCTTCCGGGACCGCCCAGTGGAAAAGCGCATTGAAACGCGTGACCCGCACGCCGCCCTGTGACGGCTTCACGTGCTCGAGGAAGGTCGAGAAGCGGCCGATCACCCTGCGCTCCTGCAGGCTTTCCGCCGTGCGGATGAAGGTCTCGAAATCGACCCCGGCTTCCTCGGCGCGGCGCGCCCAGGGATTCACCGTGATCTCGTCGACCGCAAATTCGCGCTTCAGGGCAACGAGGACCTGCCAGTCGAGATCGCTCAACTGGACGGTGGCAACCTTCAGCATCCGCGCGGGCTCGGGAGATTTGTCACCCGGCTCGATGGTCTTGCGGCGGACGTGTCCGACACCGAGGGCGAAGATGCCATGGGCAGGCATCAGCTTGAATTTCGTGCAGCCGGTGTGGCGCATCAGCACTTCGCAATGCCGTTCCATTGGCTCGCCAGTCGGCACTTTCAGCGTCGTCCAGAGCCGGTACTCGGAACCGGGAGTCTTCTGATCCGTCGACCGGGTCACGACATGCCCGCTGAACGGGTCCTGCTGGAACATGAAATCAAAAGCCGAGTTCAGCTTTTCTTCCGGCACGCGCCAGGCGACCAGCGCTCCCTCGGCCAGCTGGGTGGCAACGAGCGTCTGCCGCACACGGCGGATCGTCCCTGCGGCCAGCATCGTCTTGATCCGCTCGAGCACGGACTCCAGCGGCACCCCGGACTTCTGGGCAATTTCCACAAAGGGGTCGCGGACAAAGCCTTGGATCTTGTCCTCAGAGATGGCGAGGATTTGCGCGTTGAGCGGGTCGGTATGTTCGATTTGGGACATGACGGAAGATCCCGAGTAAAATGCAGCTCGGCGCACTGCGCCAGTCATGTTTTGTCGGAAGCTACCCGGCACTTGGGATTTGCCTACGGCGCCACGTGCGTCATGGACTTCGCCGGCTCCTTCATCGAGCGCGGCAATTCGATCGCCGGACTCTAAGCGTTAGCCCGACGGGTCTGATCGGTTCGACCAGGCGACTGCCCCCGGGGCGGAGTCCCCGTTGCCATTCTTTCCGATTTCTTCAGTCCGGCAGTCCGGGGTATAGAAACCATTTTATGCCTCTGACTCCCGATCAACTCGCGGCGTTGCGCCAGGAATACTCCTTCCACGGTCTGCGGCGGGCTCACCTCGATCCCGATCCGATCCGCCAATTCCAGAAATGGCTGCACGAAGCTCACACGGGAAGCACTCCCGAGCCAAATGCCATGACCCTCGCCACGGTCGATGCCTCCGGCGCGCCCTTTACCCGCACCGTCCTGCTCAAGATTTGTGACGAGCGCGGCTTCGTCTTTTTCACCAACTACGAGGGCGACAAGGCGCGCCATCTCGCCGGGAATCCGCACGCGGCGCTCACCTTCTGGTGGCCGGCACTGCAACGACAGGTCAACGTAACCGGGACAGTGGAAAAAACTTCCCGCGCCGAGAGCGAAGAATACTTCCACTCGCGTCCCGCGAAGAGCCAACTCGGCGCGTGGGCTTCACGGCAGAGCGAGGTGATCACAAGTCGCGATCACCTCGAGCGGCAATTCGAAGAGGCGTACGAACGCTTCGGGGAAGAGAATATTCCGTTGCCGGAAAACTGGGGCGGTTACCGTCTCAGCCCGCGCACCATCGAGTTCTGGCAGGGCCAGCGCAGCCGGTTGCACGATCGCCTTCGCTACACGCGGTTGGAAGGCGACTCGTGGACCATCGAGCGGCTTTCGCCTTAAGACGAAGAACGACATATCGCACTCGTTGCGCCAGTCCGCGGCGCAACGAGCTTCGGCAGATCAATTCAAAGGTCGCGGATTCCAGTATCCGTTATTCGCGCTCGGCCCGAACCAGCCGATCTTCCACTTCTTGGCATCTCCGCCGTAGTAATTCGCGCCATCGAGGACGGTCGGCGCTTCAGACGTAACGTGCCCGTCGCACCAAGCGACATTCGCCTTTCCCGCATGACGAAAGTGCATGCTCGCGGAAAGTGCTCCCGCCATTGCGCCCGAGGGAGCGACCCACTGATACGGCTCGCAGAAAGGGTACTCCTGGACTCCATCCGTCCGCGCGAACGCAGTATCGCTGAACATCACCGTCTCCGCGGGCCGCGGCACATTGGAGATATGCTCGCCGTTGTAGTAATTCGAAGGCGTCCCGCCGATATAGATCTCGTTATATCCGTACCCGCCACTGCCCTGCTCAAAACTTTCGTTTCCGGAAATCGCGTCACGGAAGGTCGGGCAAAGCTTCACCCGGCCTTCCTCTCCAAGATAAGGCGCAAGCGGACCTTTCGTGGGATCGAAGACCTTGCTGGTCGAACTCCGTACGCCATGCCAGCGAATGAGATTCGTCGGATCCTGCGCGGCGACAAACTGGCCGCCATGATCTGCGGCATAGGCCATATTCGCCATGGCAAGCTGTCGCAGATTTGACGTGCATTCGGTCGCCTGCGCCGCGCTGTGCGCCGAGGTCACACCAGCCAGCAGCAGCCCCGCCAGCACGGCGATGATCGTGATCACCACCAGGAGCTCGATCAACGTGAAGCCTCTCCACTTCGATCGAACCCCGGTCCGGCGCATCAATGTTCGCATAACAAATGCGGCAATGCTGCCGCGTTATCTCCTGCGACGACGGGCCAGAGCCACCGCGCCGGCAGCAAGCAGAAGCGCACTCGACGGCTCTGGTACAGCTAGTTGATTGATCACGCCCACTGCATCGAAATCGAAGCCGCTCGACGGATAGGCCGTCGGCCACGGATCGTTCACCATGTTATGCTGCGAATCGTAACTGGCATACAACGGGTTGATCGATCCGACCACGTCGACGATCCGCACCTCGGTGATGTTATTGAGATCCACCAACGCATCCAACCCGGTCAGGTCTGACAAGTCGAATGGCGTACCGTATCCGCCGCGATACTTGCCGGCCAGGTTATTCAGATTCGTCGGATCGAGAGACCCAAACGCTCCCACTTGCGTAGTCGTCGGAGTCAGCGATACGGCTGGAAACCGAACGAAATTCGTCCCGTCCGAACTGACCTCCACAAAGGCCAGCTCGAGGAAGTTATCCGAAAACGAATTCTCGAAGACGGCAAAGTCCGCTCCCGGCCCATTCGTAATGGGATGCGCAAAAGTGAGCGTGATGCTGCCCCCATCGCCAAGGCTCACGACCGGCGATGTATAGCCGGTGCTGAGATCCACATCAGATGGACCGAGCGCATTCACAGGACTGCCATAACTAGCCAGCCCCAGCCCCGGATTGGAGATATCCATCGGGCCAGGATTGAAATTCGTGTACCCGGTAGCCCAGCCGACAAAGCTGGGATCATTCGCGGCGATCGCCGTGGAACCAGGCTGCCCCGCGGCAGGCGCGTAGGGTCCGGCCAATACCGACCCCGCTCCAAGCGTTCCCGCGAGGAGAAAGAAAAATGCCGTTTTCATACGGTTTGATGCTGTTTTCGCCAATCAGGCGCGCCGCCTGCGAAGGCCCAATCCGGCAATCCCGCACAGCAACAACGCAGCAGAAGCGGGCTCCGGCACGAGCGCGACGGTCTTTTCATAACCGTAAGTCACCGGGGAACCAGCGCTGGCAGCGTCGTCCGTATTGATGTAACCGACATAACTATTCGTCCCGTCCGAGAAGGTGGAAACGACGTAGCTGGAATTGTCGTCGGCCGGGATGAAGTTCGTCATGAATCCATTTGCAGGATCAAAAACATCGAGGCCATTGAGCCCGTAACCCGCCGACCAGATCCGCCCGAGGTTATCCACAGCAATCGAACTACTGGCCGCCAGAGTGGTGATAAAAGTCCCGTCGGAAATCGATAGCGGCGTGCTTCCGGCGATGGCTTGGCTCAATTGCGACGCGGTGAATTTGTAAAGCTTCGGCGCACCGATGGACGATGCCGTCGCCACATAAAGATCTCCGTTCGCATCCAGCGCCATCCCGCCGCTGTATTCAGAAATGTTATCGATGATGACCTTATTGGTCCCGCCATTGAGCGTGACGTAACTAAGCGAACTATCTTTACCGAATCCGTTGCTGAGCGAACCATTCCCACCAATGACTAAAAGGCTGTTTGAGTCGTGAAACAGAACACCATAGTTCTGAATGGTGACGCCCGGAATCGGCGTAAACGTCGTCGATGGGTTCGAGGGGTTAAACGTATAAAGAGCTGAGGAGCCGAGGGAACCTGAGCCGATCACACCCAAGGTATCACTTTGGAGTGCAATGCCTGACGGATCCCAGGTCTGAGCATTCGCAAAGCTGGTAAGCGTCGAACTGCCGAAAGTCGTCTGCAGGCTCAGGGAACTCGAAGAGCCATAAATAAGCTGGCCGTCGGAAAGATTCGCCGCCTGGGACGAAAAGTACGACGTCAGATTTGGCAGGGAAAAGGAAGTCCAGTCGGCATGCGAGGTAGCGGGCAGAAGGACAGCGGCGAAAGCACTCACGACGGAGGCTTTCCTGAGAGATACGAAGTGGATTTTCATGTGTGGTGTCGGTGTTGGAGAGAGACCAGGACACGACACGGCACACGCCGGGGCGGAAAAACTGATCCCTCATTCTTCCTTTTGGCGAGGAAGTTTTTGGCGCGCCGCACCCCGGACTCCCGGGACGGCACGAATGAGAGCGATCGGGGAAAATGTTCTGGCTTCTGGCTTCTCGGCCACGTCACGAAGGACGTGCCCTTCCTCCTCCCTGCCTTCACCTTCACGCCTGTGCATGAAGATTGGCCTTCAGGGATTCGTATCCAGTTACAGCAGCGCAACTGCTTCCGATTTTCACGGAATTCCTTTCTTCCGACCGCTATCGTCTATCACTAGCAAAGAACTGCCGTCGATGCTGAGCCAGCATTCCTCGTTGCAGCAAGCGAATTCTGCGGTGACCGGCGCGCACACTTCGCTATTGAACCCATTCCCGTCTCCGGGCACCTTAAAACCATGATCGCACCCATTGCCCTGCTCGTTATCGTCGTCGTCTTCCGTGTTCTGGTCGGAATCGGCGGCAGCGGCGACCTCCACGGGATGCTGCATAATTTCTCGCCACTCGCCGCCATTGCGCTCTGCTCGGCAGCGTATTTCCCGCGGCGAATCGCGATGGCGCTGCCTCTGGCCGCGCTGTTGCTCAGCGACATCGCCCTGAATATTTTCTACAAGGTGCCCTTCTTCACGGGCGAAATCATTCCGCGCTATCTCGCCCTCGCGCTGATCTGCGTGATTGGCTTTGCGATGCGCGGCAAGGTTCGCCTTCCCGGCCTGCTCGCTGGAAGCTTTGCGGGCTCCCTACTCTTCTTCGTGATCACGAACACAGGCTCGTGGCTCTCCGATCCGGCTTATGCCAAGACCGCTGCCGGATGGTTGCAAGCGCTCACGGTTGGCACTGGCAATCCGGCCTACCCGCCGACGATCTGGTTCTACCGCCATACGCTCGTCAGCGACCTCGCCTTCACCCTGCTCTTTTTCGCCTGCATCGCCTTCGGCAATCGCAAGGCCGAGCAGCCCGTTCAGGCAGCCGTTGCTGCACGGTAAGGAAGAAGCAGGATCAACCTGCCATGGAAGAAAAGCAGGCTTAACCTGCTTTCGCCGCCAGCGCCCGCTCAAACGCGGCTATACACTCCTGCGCAACCGCCTCAGGCGACTGGCTGGCATCGACACGCACAAGCCAAGGCCGCTCGGCTGAGAGTAGCGAAAGGAAGATCCGCCGCACTTCCTCAAGTGCGCTCTCCCGCTCAAATTCATTCGGGATATCGCCGCGGATTCGCACGCGGCTAAGTCCAGCCGACGGCGGCAAATCCAGCAGCAGCGCCAGATCCGGCGCGGGCGCAAAGCGTTCGTTATCCGCGAGAATCTTTTGTGGATTCGCTCCGCGCGCGCCTTGGTAAGCAGCCGTCGAGAGATAATAGCGATCCAGGATCACGATCTTTCCTACCGCCATTGCCGGTCCGATAAGCTGATCGACATGTTCCGCCCGATCTTTAAGAAAAAGCTCGAGCTCCTCCTCCAGCGAAAGCCTGCCCGTCTGCGCGCTCTGTCGCAGCGTGCGTCCCCACTGACCGTCGGTCGGCTCCTTGCTGGCCACAAACGGCAAACCGCGCCGCTCGCAATACTCGATCAGGCGCTGCTTGAGCGTGCTCTTGCCGGCGCCATCCACTCCTTCGAGAACGAGGAGGAAACCGGGCGGATTTTGGCGAGTCATGTCTTCGTTTAGAGAAGACATGACAGCCACGTCACGCTCGAAACACTATCAACAACAACGGATTGACTTCACCACAACAGGTAACAGCGCACCGCTCCTCGCAAGCCCATCAAGCCTCAGTCCGGCGACGAAGGCGCTGCAATCCGAGAAGCATGCCCAGTCCGCCCAGCAGACCGGTAATCGCACTCGGCTCAGGAACCACCACAACGAGGTTGATGTCGTTATTCGTGCTATCAAAGACTAGCGTGCCAAAGGCGCCGCCAGCGAAGCTGCCGGAAAGATTCGCCCCATCGAGCGAGCCATTGATTCCACCGGGCGCAGCGAAGAGCGTATAAGTCCCGCTTGTGAGACCGCCTGCATTACTGAAGGAAAAGTCGCTGAACCCAAGCGTGCCCGAGCCGATATTCAGCGTGCCGGAACTCAATGTCAGCTTGTCGCTCGTCGATCCCAGAGCAAATAGCAGCGAGCCGGAATTTGCTGATCCGATCGCACTCATATCAAACGTCCCCGGTCCGAGTGCGAGCGTCAGATTTCCAGGCGTGGCGCCAAGTCCTGGAGCGAGCGAACTGCCGCTCGCGAAAGTGACGTTGCCCCCATTCCCATTCGTTCCCGTTGTAATCGTACCGATACCTCCCAGGGAAGCGCCATTCGCGACGTTCACCCCGGCAGTTCCGCTAAGGCTGCCACTGACAAGCAAAGCCCCTCCATTCACATTAGTCAGCCCGGTGTAGGTATTGTTCGCCGCCAGCGTCAGCGAGTTCGCCCCGAGCTTGGTAAGTGTTCCACCCACACTCGTAAGCGCCGTCGCAAAGGTCACGCTCTGGCCGTTTGTGTCGATGCTGATGGCCTGATTTACCGCAGTGCTGAAGCGTCCGGAATAGTCGTTATTATTCGCGGCCGTATATTGCAGCGTACCGCCACCGAAGATGATCGTCCCCACGGCAGTAGCGGACTGTTTGCCGAGTGGCCCGGAGGTGCCCGGAGTTTCGGCGCTGGCGAGGCTGATAACGCCGCCATTGATAGTGGTGGCGCCCGTATAGACATTCGCATTCCCAAGCACGAGCGTACCCGTACCATCCTTCGTCAGGCTTGCACTCCCACTGCCGATCGCGCTATTGAGCGTCAAAACCCCAGCACCCGTCTGATGAACGATCAGTTCCGCGTTCACAGCGCCGAGCTGCCCACCAGTGACAATCTCGTTATTCGCCCCCTTAAAGAGAAGGCCCTGGCTCGTGACCGTCAGTGTATTGGTCGAGGCCCCCAAGCTGATCGTGCCGAAGTTAGTAGTCGTATCAATCGTCAGAGAGTTCACCGACCGGTTGGTGAGTGATCCGCCATTCGTCCAGGTCAATGTGCCGCCATTGCCCCCGGAATACGCGGTTCCCAGAGTCGTGAAATTAGTCGTCGAAGCGTTACTATTGGCCGCCAGCGTGGTGCCAGTCGTATCGTCATAGCGTGTGATGGCGACACCTGTCCCAGCCGCGCGGGTCGCAAACCCGATTACGCCGGAACTATCTTTGACCAGCGCCCATCCGTAAATTCCGTTCGTCAAAACAGCCCCTGTCGTCGCAGCTGCAGTAACCACCGTACGGGTGCCGGAATTGGCCGACGAATAATCAAACAGCAGGCTCGAGCCAGCATTGCGAGTCCAGGCACTTCCAAGGGTCAACGTCACGCCAAAGCCATTATTCGGATCGAGGGTGATCGCGCTGCCGGTATATGCCGTCAGGGTGAGGTTACCCATCGTCTGGCTACTGGTCCCTGTGGAGCTCTTCACTTCAAAATTGCCACCGCCCAGGGTCAGCGCCGTCCCATTGCCGCTGTTGAGCAAACCGCCTGCATTCATGTCCAGAATGAGCGTACCGGCGTTCACCGTCGTCGTGCCCGCATAGCCGCTGGCTCCGGTAATAACCAGCGTGCCCGCTCCAGCCTGCGTGACACTCATCACGTTGGCACCGTTCTGGTTGATGACACCCACGCTGGTGATGGCAGTGGGGCTGACCCCATTGAAAGTAAACGTTCTGCTCGCACTATCCAATTCTGCGAGGCTTGCCAGCGTCGTCGTCCCGCCGACCATGTTATTGGACAGGTATCCATTTCCCGATGTTGTTCCCGCTCCGGCAAAAGTCAGATTGTAACCACTGCTATTTGTGATCGTAAGCGTGGGATTGGACAGGACGATTGCTCCCAGCTGAATCGTATTCCCTGTGTTTCCAGAACCGTTGTCGCCGACATTGATCGTCGGCGTATTGGATACTGTCACATTGTAACCGGTCGAATTTCCGGAGCCGCCGAAAACGATCGCGTTATTTGCCCCCGTGCCGGCGCTGAGCAGGCTCAGCTTGCCAGAGGCAGAGAGACTGACCGCACCCGCAGTGAGACTGTTACCAAGGCCATTAAGATTGGTAACCACCAACATTCCGCCGTTAATTGTCGTATTGCCACTGTACGTATTGGTGCCTCCGACCCTCCACGTGCCTGTCCCGGTCTTAGCGACAGTCGTGTTATTCGTGCCTGCCAAATTATCCGCGATCGTGCCATCGATCTGCCCGATTCCGCTCGTCGAACCCTGAAGCGTGAGCGTCTTGCTTCCGCCTCCGGTAAAACTAAATCCATTTGTAAATTCCAGCACGCCGCTTCCGGATTGATCGATCGTCGCACCGCCGGACGTGCCGGTAAGATTGATCACGCGGTCGGTTATTTCCCCCGCGCCCGTGTAAAGAAGCTTGCCTGCGGCCGTGCCCGAACCGATTGACACCACGCCTCCGACACCCAGGTTGCTGCTCAAGGAAGTGCTGCTGCCAATCGACGCCACACTGAGGGTTCCCGAATTAATATACGTTCCTCCGGTGTAAGTATTCGCTCCGCTAAGCGTCAGCGTTCCAGAGCTGGTCGTCGTCAAGCTACCGGCCACTCCGCCCCCGGCTGCGGAATTAGAAATGACACCGCTAATAACCGTATTCGTATTAGCGGACCCGTTAATCGTAACCCCCCGCCCGATGCTGCTCGACTCGGAAAGGTAGAGATTGCCAGCCAGGGTGAGGATGTTACCGGCTCCGGTAATACTATTGGTCAGGGAGCGAGCTGCCAGCGAGTTCGTGATATTGCCATTGAACGTCAGGCTATTGGCACCCGAAACGGTTGTCGTACCATTGATGATCACGTTGTTCGAGATCGCAAGGTTGGCGATGAGCGACTGGATCGTATCCGTACCCGTCGTCAGTGTACCACTGGCCAGGCCGCCGTTGCTGGCATTTCCCAATTGCAATATTCCAGCCGAGACTGTGGTCGCACCGGAAGAGCTATTGGTTCCCGTCAACGCAAGGGTGCCAGCGCCACTGAGAGTCGTCGTGCCGCTATAGCTATTCGCGCCACCGAGCGTCCATTTGCCAGCCGTGGCACTCACGGTCAGCGATTCGACTCCCCCACCATCGGAGATATTCCCACTGATCAGATTACCAGTACCTGTTCCAGCTCCGGACAGAGTCAGAGTCGACGTCGCGGTATTTGCAATACTACCGTTAAACACGAGTGCTGAAGTCGTGTCGGCGCGATTATTCGTAAACGAGTAGTTACCGCCAAGGGTGATCGGAGTGTTAAATGTCTCGACCAGATTCGTGCCTGCAGCCCCGCTGGTCAGCGTAATGTTTCCGCCGGAGCCGAGATTGAACTGTCCGCCTGCACCGCCTGTATTAAACGTAAAGCTGCCGACTGAAGTATCGAACGTGATCGAGGACAGACTTTGACTTGCGGCGTCCAGGGAAACGGTGCCGCTCAACGAATTGAAAAGGGCGATATCTCCGACCGTGGGCACTCCGGGGTTCCAGTTTGCAGGCAAATCCCAGAGTCCATCACCGGTCGTCCACGTCTGGGTCGTGGCAGCATTTGCGGATTTCGAAGCGAGAAGGGCCGCGATGGAACCAACAACAATCAAAGAACGGCGGCACATAACGACGAGAGAAGTCTGGCGTGGGGCTTTCACAGGGAAACGGGGTCTTGAGGGTTGAGGGGTAGGGAAAGGAAGCGGCGAGACCATGGCGCAATGACCGCGTTGCTGCTATTGTCCGATCGGCCAATAGCAGCCTCAAATTGGACCTGCTCTGTTACCGCCACCATGCCCCCAGCCAGTCACATCCGTATACTCCTTGTTGACGATCATTTCGTCGTTCGCTCGGGGCTCGCCATGCTGCTCGCTCAACAGGACGATTTCAAAGTCGTCGACGAAGCAGACGATGCAGAACAGGCCGTCACGCTCTTCCGCAAGCATCAGCCCGACGTCACGCTGATGGACGTCCGGATGCCCGGAGCCAGCGGAATCGGCGCTCTTCAGCGCATCCGCGCGGAATTCCCGCAGGCCCGCATCGTCATGCTTACGACTTACGATCTCGACGAGGACGTCTTCCTCGCGCTCGATGCCGGTGCCGTCGGTTATCTGCTAAAATCCGTCACCCATGCCGAACTCTTCGCCGCAATCCGCAACGTGCACGCCGGCCAGCGCTGTGTGCCGAGGGAACTCGAGGCAAGGCTGGAAGCAGCGCCCCGAGCCCGCCTGTCTCCGCGCGAAGTGGAGACGCTCGACTTACTCGCCCGCGGTTTCTCAAATCGTGAAATCGGCTCGGCACTCGCCGTCACTGAACGCACGGCAAAAGCTCACGTCCAAGCAATCCTGACCAAGCTCGAAGCCGCAGACCGCGCGGAAGCAGTCGATGCGGCTTACAAGCGCGGGCTTCTGCGAGTCGATGATAAGTGACCAAGCCGATGCTTGGTGCGGAAAGTTAGGACTTAGCCACAGACGCGTCAAAGGCTCGCAAGGGAACAGTGACAGCCACGCACGTGCCCTTGCCCAGGGTACTTTGGATTTCCAATCCTCCCCCGAGCCGCTTCACGCGCTCGCGCATTCCCTGAATGCCAAAGTGTCCCTCGCGTGGCGTCTGCGCCGCTGCGGGATCAAAGCCCCGCCCATCGTCTTCGACTGTAAGCCGCAAGGCATCCACTGAAAACTCCAGCCGAACCAGGATGGACCGCGGCTCGCCATGCTTCAGCGCATTGTTCATCGCCTCCTGGGCGAGCAAAAGCAGGTTGCCGGCAACTAGATCAGGCAGCGGCACAGGAGTACCCTCGGTTTCCACGGCTACAATGAGATCGCTCGGACCAGCAAGGCGATCGGCAATCGCCTGCAGCGCCTCCGACAAGGTGCGGCCCTCGAGCGCATGCGCGCGCAGATTCCACACGGAACGCCGAACATCCTCGCGAACCCTGCCTAGCAAATGCTGAACGCGATCGAGATTTTCGGAGTTATCCTGGGCCTTTATCCGCTGCACGACCATCGTTTCCACACGAAAAGCGATTCCCGTCAGCCCTTGCTCGAGCGTATCATGAAGGTCCGCAGCAAGCCGCTGCCGCTCTCGCAAGGTAGCCTCGAACTCGACGACCGCCTCGCGCCGCGCCCGCATTTCGTCCGCGAGCTGAGCGCTGCGCTGCTCCACCCGGCGGCGCAACAGCCAGTTCCAGGCAAGCGTGAAAACGAGCACTGCCACAATGCCGCCAAGCAGGACCCAGAGGCGCTGCGGCGTCCACCACGGCGCTTTCTTCACCACCACGACATCGTTTGGTGTCGGCACCAGAAATCCGAAATTCACCGGACGCGGAAACTCCTGCGCCGGCCAGCTCGATGCGAGTTCCACCCGAACGATGCCATTGATCCGGACCTTGCTCCCCACCTCAAAACGAGTCAGCGCCGCCAAAGGTGTATCGCGGCTGAATGTCGCCGCCACCAATCGCTTGTCGCTATCGACCAGCAGCCGGGGCCCATCCTTTCCCGCGACATCGATCTTCTCGACCCGACCGATCAGCGTCCCAAAAAGACCATCGACATCCTTTGCATCAGTGACCGTCCGTCCGGCGATCGCGCTGCCGACCACACGTCTGTAATCCACCGGAACTGCCTCGGGTCTGGTCGATGCGCCGATCTTCTGCACCACGGCGGCGTGCAGCATGCAGAAGTTCTCCTTCATCTGAACGAAGCCCGACACCCGCACACGATCGCCCAGCGTAAGCGGCGTGCGTTCATTGGTTTCCACACAGACTCCGCGGCCTTCGTCTTGAATATAAAAAATCCGCTCGATCCCCTGCCCCGGCCAGGCCAGCGTAACCGTTCCCTCACAGCAGCAGCGATGCAGCGTCGGTCCATCGCGCGAAAACGGCGGGATCGCGGCCAGCTTGAAACTAGGCGCTGCAAATGGGTCCTCCGGCCCACGCTTGATGACCCGGATATCCGCCAGATTCTCGGAATTGATTCGCGCGCCGACCAACTCCCCACGGCTGTTCCAATGCGAAAACATCACGCCCGTCGCCTCCACATCCGCATCGACTAGGCGTTTCAAGCTCGCGTGCCCATCCAGCTGATTGATCTGCACGCGAACCCGCCCACCAGGCGCGACCAGTTCGCACCATCCTGCCTGCAATTCCGAGGGCGTCTCCTCCGCGTACTGGATGACGCCATGCACCCGCACCCGCTGGCAGTCCCACTTGCTATCGAATAACAACGAAAGGTGTAGGCCTGTCGGCTTCGGCAACGACGCCATGCCCACAGCCTTGATTTCATGCGGGTAAATCACCGGCGCATAGTCACCCGCGCCTGTCACTCCAGTCAGCTCGACCAGCGTTCCTGGCGGCAATAGCGGCGGCCAACTCCACCCGGAAGGGACAAGCCCCTTTGCACGGGCGAACTCGCCTCGTTCGACATAGGTCCCTTCCCCGCCGGTCGCCACTACGAATGATGTATTCTCCTTGGGATAACTGAACATCACCACGCCGTGAATCTGAACCGGCAAACCGCGAGCGGCCACGTCCCGTGAGAGCGATCGGATCGATGCGCAATCAGTCAGCGGAGCCACTTGAGCGCCGACACAAGTGCCAGCAGCAGCCAGCATCAGCACAATTAGGAGCTTGGACAAAAAGGGGGGCACAGCCCGGGACAATGCGCGAGGAATCCGCACCTCGCAAGCTGCCTCCGATGCGATACACGCTCATCCGGCCTGCTTGGAAAAAAGTAAACCCACATCGTCGCGGCCGGATGCCTCGTCGGCACATATTGTCCGATCGGCCAATAGTCGCGGCGCATTGGAACTGCTCTGTTACGGCGGCAGCCTCGCCTCCTCCTGTCCGCCCAGATCCCCTCTTTTGTATTCCCCGCTCACTTGCAACTTTCCTGATGTTGAAGACCATGAATCTCCCCACACCCTCATCTCTAAAACAGCGTCGAGCCCGCCTTCCGCACGTCTGCAGCATCGCCGCGCTCACTTCGCTCCTCGCGACCGGTCCGCTATTCGCCGACGTGAAGCTGCCGGCGATCATCGGCGATCACATGGTTCTTCAACGTGACATCAGCGTACCCATATGGGGCTGGGCCGATGCAGGTGAATCGATCACCGTCACGGCTGGAAAGGAGCACGCGACCGTAGCTGCAGGCCCAGACGGTAAGTGGACCGTGAAACTGTCCACGATGGCGGCCTCGGGCAAGCCGATCGATGTCACGATTGCCGGCAAAAACAGCATCACCATTCACGACGTCCTCGTCGGCGACGTATGGGTGTGCTCAGGCCAATCGAACATGGAGCTGGGCAGCGGAGCGATTCTTTCCAAAGACGAAATCGCCCACTCAAATCACCCGCAGATCCGCCTGTTCACTGTCCCCAAATGGGTCGCCCCAGCTCCGGCCAACGATATCGCTCCCGTACCTGCGACCGCGCCGATGCTGGGACACTGGCAGGTCTGCACTCCGGAAACCGTCTCCACAGACGGCGAATGGGCTGGTTTTTCCGCGGTCGCCTTTTTGTTCGGACGCGAAATACACGATTTTACCCATCAGCCCGTGGGCCTTATCGAGACATGCTGGGGCGGCACGCGGATTCACTCCTGGATCAGCTTGGCGACGCTGGAAACAATGCCACAGAAAGTAAGTGCCACAAAGGCCGCGGCTAACTTCCGGGATCACTACGCTGAGATCAAGCAGACCTATGAAACGGTGACACTTCCGCAGTGGAAGGCCACGCTCGAGAAGTGGACCGAGGATAACAAAACCGCTCTCGAAGCCTATGCGAATGATCAAAAGCAATGGCAACAGCTTGCAAAGGAAGCCGCCGCGCAGAGAAAGCCCGCGCCACCCAAGCCGAAAGGCCCCGCGCATCCACGCGAGCCCGTCGATCCCATTCATAACAACCAGACCTCCTGCGCCCTCTTCAATGGAATGGTTGCACCGATCGTTCCTTACGGGATCAAAGGTGCTATCTGGTACCAGGGCGAAGCCAATGCTCTCGAACCAATTCCCTACCGCGTCGAGGTTCCCGCGTTGATCAACGACTGGAGAAAACATTGGAGCCAGGGCGACTTTCCATTTCTTCTCGTCCAATTGCCAAATTTCGAACAGAGGAAGCCCGAACCAGGCGAAAGCCCTTGGGCGGCCACCCGTGAAGCGCAGGGAAATGCGCTCACGCTGCCTAACACCGGGGTCGCCGTCACCATCGACCTCGGCGAAGCGGGCAATATCCATCCGCCAGATAAGTTCGACGTCTCGCACCGCCTCGCCCTCGCTGCACAACATATTGCCTACGGTCAAACGGGAGACGCCGGCCTAAGTCCCCGCTACAAGACTTACAAAGTCGAAGGCGACAAGGTTCGCATTACATTCGATCACACAGGCGGCGGATTGATTATCGGCACGGCCCCCGAGCGCTTCTGGCTCGGTGAGAAACACGCCCCCGAGCCGCCAGCCTCCGCACTCCAGGGTTTCGCGATAGCAGGTGCCGACCACAAATTTGTGTGGGCCAGCGCAACGATCGACGGCAACACGGTCGTTGTGAAAAACGACGCTGTCTCCAATCCAGTCGCTGTCCGTTACGGTTGGGCCGACAATCCCGCGTGCAATCTATATACCAAGGAGGGATTGCCAGTTTCGCCCTTCCGCACGGACGATTTCCCATTCGGAAAGTAGGCGAGAATTCGGAGCCCGCTCGTTCCAACGAAGCCGCTTACTGGAAGCGGGCTTCAATAATGGAGAAATCATCGTCTAACTGATGAGCCCCACGACGCTGTTGAGCCTGCTTCAACAGATCATCCATGACCGTCTCGGGATGGCGGCCCAACGCCGCCACATGGCCGATGCATGCATTCAGATCCCACACGAGTCGTTTATCGCGCCTAATTTCGAAAACGCCGTCACTGAAGATCAGCAGTCTGGCGCCCACCGCAATGCTGCACGACTCGGCCGGGAATCTCGCGCCGGAGACTACTCCCATCATCGGCCCCGATGAATGCAGCAGAACCGGCTCCGCCTGGTCAGGGCTTATCAGGATCGACGGGTGATGCCCGCCACCCGACCAGCTTAGCGTTTTGCTCGGCAAATGATAGACGCCATACCAGATGGTGAAGAATTTGCCGCTATGTTGCCGCCCCTGGAAGGTGTCGTTAAGAACCGAAAGCACCTGATCCGGTTGACGCATATCCGCAGCCGCCAGAGTGCCCGTACGAAGCACATTGCTAAGGGAAACCGAGAGCAACGCCGAATCGAGACCGTGCCCCGTGACATCGATCAAGTAAAAGGCAAGATGGTCGCCATCGATCCAGTGATATCCCACGGTATCACCGCCAAGCGTCGATGCCGGGATATAGCGCCAATCAACCGCGATCTTGCCTTCCATCGGCTTCGGAATGCAGTCGCGGACATATTTAACTCCCGCGTCGAAATCTTCACGCAGCCGTTCGTTTTCCAAATCCTCGAGCAGTGACGCTGCATCCAACAGATCCGGCGTCGTAAAACCTTCCGTATAACAGGCAAGCGCCTCCGATAGGATTTCGAAGGCCTTGCGGCCCTTGCCTTGGTGACGCCACAGGAGGGCGAGACTTACAGTGGCACGCAACTCCCAGGCGCGGCTGCCCTGCCTGCGGGCGGTGTCGATTGCGTTGCGAAAGCATTCCTCGGCGTCTGCGGCACTCCCCGATTGAGCAAGCAGTAACTCGCCATTTATACGCTGCAACTCCGCCTCGTGGTTATGCTCATCGTGTTCGTCGACAAGCTTCTGCGCCTCGCTCAACACACGGCGCACCTCGCCGTATCGGCCATCCTTGATCAGTGCTTCCGCAAGAATCCCCAGGTAATACGAAAGCCCGATTTCAGCACCGGTCGCCCGATAAGCTCCGAGTCCTTTTTCAAACAACGCCAGCCCTTCGCCGATGCGGCCTTGTAATATCATGCCCGCAGCGCTGTAAAGCGTCCCGGATGCCCGCCAAAATGGAAAGCCCTGCTCATCGGAAATCCGAATCTCGTCTTCACCAGTTGCTTGCGCGAGCGCTCCATCACGGCACAACTGATACAGCCATCCGGCGTGATGCAGTGCATACGCGATGCTGAATGGATGATTGATCTCGCGCGCCAGCGCGATCGTCTCCGCAGCCAGAGCCTGCGCCCGGTCGGGGAAGCCTCGATGCCACAAGGCAAGCATGAGATAACAGCGGCAGGTCACCCCAGAGTCTTCACCAATCATGGTAGCCCAATACGCGGTGCGCGCCCTGTCATCGTAATCTGCAATCGAGCGGCTGCAGAACGCCTCCGCACCCAGGAAGTCACCGCGATAGAACATCGTCAGCACCTTTAAGAAAAGGGCTTCCATGAGAATCCCTGGATCTTGTAACCGCTCGCCAAACACAATTGCCTCTTCGGCCAGATCGGCGCAGAGCCGAAAATCACCGCGCACAATGTGAAACGCAAAATTCCCCCACATCATCGCAAAGAGTTGCGGCCTATATCCCAGTCGCTCGCAGAGCACCCGCGCCCGATCAAATACTGGGCCGACCTCTGGTGCGGCATACCCCCTCGTCGCAATGTAAGCTGTACCAAGCGGACCTAGTAACTCGAGCTCTCGCAGGTCCCGCTCCGGGGAAGGTGGAAGCATCTCGATGAGTGCCAAACCTTTCGTTAAATGCACGATCGCTTCGACATTCGCAAAGCGTTCCCTGGATCGCTCACCCGAGAGGGTCCAATACACGACCGCCTTTTCGATCAGCCCTGCCTCCGTATAGTGCTGCGCCAGCAGCTCGGGCTGTTGTGCAGCGGTCTCTGGAAACCGTGTCTCGAGTGTCTCAGCAACCTGCCGATGAAACAGCCGGCGCTCATCCTGGCGAAGCGCGCCATGCAACGCTTCTTCCAGCAGCGCATGCTTGAAAAAGTAAGTGCATCGCGGCGGCCGGCCTTTCACATAGAGGATTTCGGCATCGACCAGCTTCCCAAGCTCCTCGGCCAGCATCGATTCATCCGCACTCGCGACCGCCGCCAGGATTTCATAGCGAAATTCGCGACCCAACGTCGCGGCAAGCTGCGCCACCACGCGATTGCTCGACATCCGATCCAGCCGCGCAATGACCAGATCCTGCAGGGTCGCCGGAATATCCTGCTGCCTCACGTCTCCCGCCGCTCCCTTCTCCGCAGCTCGATCAAAGATGATCGATTCCCCGATAATGCGGACAAATTCCTCCACCAACAGCGGCACTCCCTTGGTCCGCTGCAAAATCTGCGTCACGAGGGAATCCGGCAACGGCACAGCGGCGTCGGCACGCATTAGTTGGATCACTTGTCGCCGGGTAAGTCGATTCAGGGCCAGACTCGTCTGATGCGCGACCGCCGGCCACGGCGTTTTGAATTCGGGCCGAAACGTCAGCACCGTCAGAATTCGGTCATGCAGGCCTTCCTCAATGAATTGTCCGAGAAACTCCAAGGTCGAGGCATCGATCCAATGCAAATCCTCCACCACAAACAAAAGCGGACGCCGCTCCGAGCACGCCTCCAGCCACTGCCCCAGCACGCGAAAGGTCTCTTCACGCTCCCGCACCGGAGTCAGACTCGCCGCGGGATAACGCTCATCTGGCGGAAAAAAGAGCAGCTTGGCAAAGAGTGCGACGATGTCCTTCCGCCCAAGCCCAAAGTCTTCAAGATGGTTCGACAGCCGATCGAATAGTTCACCGGATGACTCTTCCTCGCCGACCCCGAGAAATCGTCGCAACGATTCGGAGATCACGAAAAGCCCGGTATTCTGCGACTGCGGGGAGCACCGCCACTCAATGATCGCCGGACATTGCGAAATCTCGCCGTTTGGGCGACCGACTGAGCCATCCGCCTCCTCCAGCACGAATTCCCTGATCGTATGAACCAGGCGCGATTTACCCAGGCCAGCCTCTCCCACGATCAGGACCACCTGCCCCATTCCTTCCTTCGCCTGTTCCCAACGATCCTTCAGCAGGCAAACTTCGGTATCGCGGCCCGTTAATGGAGAAAGAGCCACTGGGTGCGCCTCAGCAGGGTTGGTGGGCACCTGCACCTCGGCTGCCGTGCCGGGACCATCCGCCGGCTCTTGGGCGTCCGAAGTGGGCTCAATGTTCATACGTACATCACAAGGTCATCGCGACAGCTACCCACTACAGCAGGGTACGACTCCAAAAACTATCGTCCTTTCGGGCAGAATCGCCCCCGGTGACTTCGGGGCCACGAGCGGCGTGCTTCTGACGATGGTGAATGTCGGAAGTCCCGGGTAAGTCCACACGAGATCGCTGCTCACGATACCACAGCCAATGCAACGAGCGACGGACATGCGCGCACCGCGAATTCCGGCTTACCTGGGAAGTCTCCCGCCATTGGAATTACAAAGCCCAGATTCCATATTGCGATAAATGCTGATCAGCCTACTGAACGGCATCGCAGCACAGGGCGAAAGCCCTTTGACAATGAGGCAAATCGGGAATAGAGACTAGCTAATCATGTAGCTTAAGCAAACGAGAGGGTGGCTCGGTTTTGCGAGCCACATTTCTCGTGTCGTCGTGATTGCGCACGCCCGCAATCGTCCTTTTCTAAAACGACTTACGTCAGGAGGTCTTTCCATGAACGAATTGGTTCAACTAATCGTGCAGAAGACCGGAATCTCGGAAGAACAAGCACAGACAGTACTCCAGGTGATCATGACTCAACTGGAATCCAAACTGCCGCCGCAACTATCCGAAGCCGTAAAAGGCATGCTTTCCGGCCAGCAAAGCAGCACGCTAGTCGGTGAAGCGGAAACACTTATCGCCGGCTTCTTCCAGAAGACGGCCTAAGCCAGCCAGCAAACATACCTAAGCCGGAGTGGACAATCAGGCGATCCACTCCGGGAGCAATAGGGCGATAGCCTGAGCCTCAGAGTGGTGGATTCTATGCTGGAAAATCCGGCATCGAAGAAGGTGAATCTTAATTAATTTTCTATCCCCTCCCATGTATAAACATCTATTTGCAGCAGCCATTTTCGGCACATTATTGATCGGCTCCGCAACGCTCGTGCCGCTACCCGCCGCAGCGAAGGCGAAAAGTCCCGCCGTCGCCGCTGCCACTCCGGCAGCCGCTGAAAAAGTCACAAAATTTCCCTTCCATGGCAAATTGAGCGCCGTGGATGTCGCAGGGAAGACCTTCACGCTCGAAGGCAAGACACCGCGGGTATTCAATATCACGGATCAGACGAAGATTACCAAGAACGGTGAAAGCGCGGCCCTCAAGGACGCGAAAGTGGGAGAGGACGTTGGCGGATACACGGAAAAGGCATCCGACGGCAAACTGACGGCTCTGTCCGTACGGTTCGGCCCCAAGCCTGAAAAGGCTGGTGCGGCAACCGCTCCGGCAGAAGGAGGCACGGCCGCACCCGCCGCCGCTACACCTGCTGCAAAATCGAAACATACCAAGAAAACCGAAACGCACACACCTGCTGGTCCGGCCGAACCACCGACCACGCCAGGACAGTAACGTTCGCTCAAGGTCCTTCAGATTCATCATTAGGACTCTGACCGAGGCGATCACAACTGATGCGGGTTGCCTTCGCCTCGTTGCTGCGCCGCAAGCTGTGCTTCGAGATCGGCGATACGGGCGCGCAGTGGCGACACAAATTGTTCCATCTCGACAGCAGTGTAGCGTGGAGTGATGTGCTGCGGGCAGTTCCAATCGTACGCCAGCACGTCGATGAAGAAGAGACGCTCGACGACGCGTTGGTCGGGCAATTCGGCGAGTCGGGCGACGAGGTCAGGATGCTCGCGGGCATCTTTGACCTGCGCATGGCCAAGTATTTTCAGGCGCTCGCGATTGGGATAATCCATCAGGAAGAGTGCGACTCGATCGCTCGCCGAAAGATTGCCAGTGGAAAGCATTTGGCGGTTTCCACGGTAATCGGCAAAAGCCAGTTGCGTGGGACTCAGCACACGCAGGAATCCGGGCGGTCCTCCCCGATGCTGAATGTATGGCCATCCGTTCTCGGTGACTGTCGCCATGTAGAACGAATCTCTCGCAGCGATGAAACGCTGCTCTTCCTCTGTAAGTGAGTCACGCTCCGGTGCACCCGCAACCACTACGCGTCGACCAAAGTAGTGTTCCTGTGCGGCAAGCACGGATGGCGTGGAAACGGTCTGCATGAATCGCTTGGCCATGCCGTAAATTGGCGCGCAACACGCACTCGTTCAATGCCTCGATTTGGAAGTACAGACCCACCGATTTAAACGAATTGGACGGCAATATCGAAAAGTCGCAATGAACAAGGGTGGATCACCCCGCGAATTCTGACTGAGCAGCCCCTAAAAACGATTAAGAATGTCCAGATGGCCGGGTGATATCCAGCAACCGCCAGCACTTCCGACACAACCACGCGGAGACGGTGTTGGCACGCCCCTCATTCATGAACCGTCGTCAATTCCTCAAAGCAAGTCTGGCCGCCACCGCCGCCGCGAGCTTCCATCACGTCCAGGCATCGCTGGCGAAGAAACGCATTCTCCTGCGTTCGTCCTGGCAGGCGGAAAACATTGGCGACATTGCCCATACCCCGGGCATGCTCCACTTACTCGAAACCTATCTACCGGAATGCGCCGTAACATTATGGCCAAACAGCGTGGAAAATGGCGTCGCGGAAATGCTGATGAAGCGCTTCCCGAAACTGCAGATCCTGCAAAACACGAGGGAGGCAAAGGACGAGGCGTTTAAGACCCACGACTTTCTGCTACACGGGGCTGGACCTTCCATCGTGGGACAGAAGTCGATCATTGAATGGACCGAACGGACCGGCAAACCCTACGGCATCGGTGGCGTGACTTGGAGCGGAGATCAAGGCGGCGAAGGAGTGCGCGTGATCAGCAGCGCGAAGTTTGCATTCTTCCGCGATTCGGTGTCTCTCCAAGTCGCCAGGGAAAAGGGCGCAACTTGTCCGATCATGGAGTTTGGACCGGATGCAACGTTTGCCTGCGATCTTGTTGCCGAAGAAGCTGCCGCAGCGTGGTTGAAGTCAGTTGGCCTCGAAGAAGGCAAATTCATGTGCTGTATCCCCAGGCTGCGCTATTCACCGTATTGGGAAATCAAGAAGAACGCGGCCTTCGATCCGAAGAAGAACGCAAGGAATGAGGAGATGAAGGAGCACGATATCGCCCCGCTTCGCAATGCCGTCATCGCCGTAATCCAGCAGACGCCGATGAAGGTGCTGCTCTGCCCCGAGGACGCCAGCCAGATGAAGCTGAACAAGGACATGATCTACGACAAGCTGCCGGAAGACGTAAAGACAAAGGTCGTATGGCGGGAGAATTATTGGCTCACTAACTTCGCCCAGAGCGTGTATAGCCGCTGTGCTGGGCTATTTGGAAACGAGCAGCACAGCCCCATCCTGTGCATTAGTCATGGGATCCCAGCCATTGTCTGCCGTTTCCGGGAGCAAACGAGCAAAGGCTATATGTGGAAAGACATCGGGCTCGGCGAATGGCTCTTCGATCACGATCTCGATGAAGCCGAAAAGAGCCTTACCCCCACAGTGCTTGCGATCGCCAATGATCAAACAACGGCCAAGGCCAAGGCGCTCAAAGCGAAAGCGGTCGCCGACGACCGAATGAAACACATGATGGATGTGCTGCGGGCGGAGCTGGCAGTGTGAGCAAGGGCGTTTGCTGCGTGGTAATAATCAGAGCGAAACGCGGTTCCTGAAGTTCCGCGCGAGCATACGATCACGAGCGCGAGCCCACAGTTGGAACTTCTGCATCACGATTCTGCGCGTTCCTTCGCCGGTTTTGTCTTGCTGGTAGCCGGAGCGCCAAACCGCTACTGGCTGCCGCTCAGACCCGGCTCCCTGCAGTTCGAACCTGGGCCCACAATCTGCTTTTGGAGACAACCGTCCAAATTGTGGATACCGAAACCACACACACTTACATTCATAATATGCGTATAAAAATCGTCCCTGCCATTCTTTGCCTCCTCGCCGCAGCCGCACTGCCTCTCCGGGCGGCGAATCCACACATTCCCGTGAGCTCTGGGACGGTGGACGTAAAAACGGGAAACACAGCGCTGACGCTCGACCAACAGTTCGTTACAACACTGAATACGGCAGCGATTTCACTCAAGAAGGTCATTCCAGGAAAGATCAAGCCAGGTAAGGGTGAACTGAATTTCCCAGTTTCTGGTGGTGCATTCGATCTTGCGGATACCAAGTCAGAGATCGTCCATGGCGGGGGCATTACTTTTGTCGCGAATGGCGTGACCGTTGCCATTTCGGAACTCATATTGACCTCGCCGGCGTCCACCGATACAACAACAACGCCCGGCATCTCCGCGCTGATAACGGTCAATGGAGCGCTTTCGGGCCGTGTCGACTTAATGGCCGTTGATTTCAGCAGCATCACCGCTCCGTTCACGCTGCCGAGAAACAAGACGGTCGTGCTCAGCAATCTGCCTCTCAAACTGACCGCCGACGGTGCGACTGCTCTCAACACCGCGTTTTCCACGACGGTATTTACTCCGGATATGGTCGTCGGAACTGCGACTGTGAAAGCGATCACTGGCCGGGAAGATCTGTAATCCCCTAATTCGCGACAGCATTTCCAGGGCGGGAGCCATATCGCATGGTTCCCGCCTTTTTTATTTGTTTGCCGCCCCTTAATTAGTTACCGCTTCATCGAGTTCCTTCCACCAACCAGTATCGATTTAGAGCTGCGCATCCCCAGAAGCTAGTATTCCTCCACCCAAGGGCGACAAGGGTGTGCTATTGCAAAAGACGATTTCACCTCTCTCAGAGTTCAAACATGTTCCACCTCCGAAATTCCCGACCGGGCGGTCTCACGGCGAGCAAGCAAAAGACATTTCCACTTCGACTCCTCGCCATATGCTCTCTGGAGTTCTTCGCAGCCTTGGCACAAGCAGACGTTTTGTTCGTGTCCACGCAATCAGACAGCAAAATCCATCGCGTGGGATCATCTGGCGCGGTCTCGGATTATGAGACCGGACTTTCAACTCCCACAGGGGTTGTCTTCGACGAAAACGGCAATCTGTTTGTCGCGAACTATGCGACGGGTACGGCAGATGGTTCGATCGTAGAATTCCCTGCAGGTGGCGGGGCGTCGACCCCATTAGCCTCCGGGCTGAATGGTCCAACCGGCCTGGCCTTCGATTCCAGTGGTTCGCTCTATGCGGCAATTTCTGGCGATCACAAGATTATTAAATTCTCCAGCGGCGGCGGATTCACAACCTTCGCGACGCTCGCTGCCGGTTCTGGTCCCCAGGCAATCGCTTTTGATCCAAACGACAACCTCTTTATTGCGAACAAACTCGATAGCACAATCGTGCAAGTGACACCGAGCGGCAGTGTCAGCACCTTTTCAAACAAGGTGACAAATCCGACCGGCGTGGGATTCGACAGCACAGGCACTATCTATGCAGTGGATACAGGGTCCGGCGGAGAAATTGTAAAATTCAATCCCGCCGGGAAAACGAACTCCATAGCGTCCGGGATCACCGACCCTCGGGGGCTTGCGATCGATCACTACGGCAATTTCTATGTCGCTAGCGGTGGCGATAACTCGCTGAAGAAGGTGACTACGACTCATGCTATTAGCACCTTTGCCAGCGGGTTGACAAACGCTTCGCTGATTGCTGTCCGCATTCCGCAAGTGAGGCTCATTGCACAGAAGAATGAAGTATTGACTGACCCGACGGGAACTGAATTTGCCAAGATTGGCAGTCCAGCAACGGGGAATTCCGGAGATGTCGCATATCGTGCAACTCTGATTACCGGTATCGGTGGAGTTACATCCTCGAACAACACTGGCATCTGGGTGACATCAGACAACGGCTCCCGCAGCTTGATCGCTCGAACGGGGATCGGCACTGCACCCGGAACAAACAGCGCGATTTACTCCGCTCTTTCCGATCCGGTCATCAATAATCAGGGAAATATCGCATTTCGTGGAACCTTGAAATCCGGGGTTGGCGACGCGAAGTCGACGAATCTTGCCGGGATCTGGTCGAATAGCAGCGGTACGCTCAGTCTCATCGCCAGGAGTGGCATGCAACCGCCGGGGAATTCGTTTGTAACCGGTTCGCGATTTGCAGCCTTCTCGTCACTCGTCCTTCCGGATCAAGGCGGAGTGGCATTTTTTGCGACGGCGGCCGGAACCGGCGTAACGTCGAGCAACAATGTGGGAATCTGGGCCTCCGATTCCGGTGGAAACCTGCGATTGATTGTTCGGAAGCATGATATCGTAACGGTTGACGGTGCATCCAAAACGATCTCGGCACTGACGCTCTTTTCCAAGGTGCCATTTTCTTACGGACAGAGCCACAGTGTATCTGAAGCTGGAAATCTCTGCTATCGCGCCACGTTCACCGATGGATCCAGCGCCATCTTCCGAGTCGATCAGAGCACTGGCAATAGCGCCGTTGTCACTTACAAGGGAGAAGTTTTTTCGAGCACCCCAGTCGGCGCCAAGGTAGCGAGCGTAACAACAGCAGCTATCAACGACAGCCAAACGGTTGCTTTTCGAGGAACGCTTGTTTCCGGCGTCGGTGGAATTACGTCCTCCAATAATATGGGAATCTGGACGGATACCACCACTCCTTCACGTGCGATTGTCGCACAGAAGGGTTTTCCCGCCCCCGGTACAACGGGTGCGGTTTTCAACACCTTTTCCGACCCTGTACTCAATAACGGCGGAAAAGTAGCTTTTCGTGGAGCCCTTCGCTCGGGCGTAGGAGATGCAGTTTCGGGCAAACTTTTGGGTCTTTGGTCAGACTTTTCCGGGAGCCTAACGCTCGTCGCACGACAAACAGTAACCCAGCCTCCGGGATTGAGCAGCGGAACGAAGTTCACGGCATTCAATAGCTTTGTGCTTCCGGATTCCACAGGACTCGCTTTCTATGCAACTGTTGCCGGCACCGGAATTACGACCGCTAATAATGTTGGAATTTGGGCAGTTGATGCGGACGGAGTGTTACAGTTGATCAGCCGGAAGGGCGACCAGGTGACGGTCGATGGAGTTAAGAAGACGATCAGCAGCCTTACGATCTTTCCACCGATTACGTATGTAGCAGCGCAAAGCCGGAACTTTGCGCCATCCGGAACATTGGCTTACCAAACTAGCTTTACGGATGGAACGCAGGCCGTCTTCCAGGTAGTGTTCCCATAAAGGCCGTACCCAAGCACACTGACGTTGGAGGACTGGCGTCCGAAGCAGGCCACAAATCTTAACAATTGTAAGGTCCACAAATTCCGGTTGAGCGTCCGGTACAGGATCCCCTCGCCGATATGTTCCGCTGCAATCTGATCGGAGTTCTCCGGAGCGGCAATAGCTCGCGCAACTTTTAAGATCCGGTAGTGCGCGCGCCCGCCGGGGCTGATGCATCACTCAAAGTAGCGAAAATTTCAAGCAGGAGACATTAAGGATTCGGCAGGCTCCCGGGTTGAAACTGGTATGGTCGGCGAATGAAGCCCACCATTGCCTCAAGTCCGTAAATCCCCTCCCATGAAATCCACCCTGCTGCTTCTTGCCTCCCTCCTCGCGCTCATTCCTGTCGACGCGTATGCTCAGTCCAAAAAGCTCAAGGTCTTCATCCTCGCAGGCCAGTCGAACATGGAAGGCCATGCAAAAGTGGAGACTTTCGACTACATCGGCGACGACCCGGCCACCGGCCCGCTCCTCAAGGAAATGCGCGGCTCGGACGGCAAATCACGCATCTGCGATCACGTGTGGATTTCCTACCTTACCGGGACGGGCGACAAGGATGGCGAAGGTTTTGGCAAGCTGACCGCAGGCTATGGCTCGCGGCGAAATCCATCCGAAGATGGCGGCAATATCGGACCCGAATTCACTTTCGGAACCACGCTCGATACCACGCTTTCCGAGCCGGTGCTCCTCATCAAGACGGCATGGGGCGGCAAATCCCTTTATTACGACTTCCGCCCACCCGGCGCAGGCGTCTATCCGCGGACTGCCAGTGACATCGAGAAAAACCGCAATCCCGAATCCGGTTCCGGCCACTATTATCGCCTGATGATCGAGCACGTGAAAAAGGTCCTCGCCGATCCCAAACGCGTCTGCCCTGCCTACGATCCCGCACAGGGCTACGAACTCGACGGCTTCATCTGGCTGCAAGGCTGGAACGACATGGTCAATCGCGACGTTTATCCGATTCCCGGCAAGGACTCCAAGGAACCGCGTTACGCAAAATATAGCGACCTGCTGGCGCAGCTCATCCGCGACGTTCGCAAGGATGTCGGCGCTCCCGCATTGCCTTTTGTCATCGGAGTCATGGGCGTGGATGGTGCGAAACCCAATGAAAACATCGCAGCATTCCGCGAAGCAATGACCGCCCCCACCCTTCTGCCGGAGTTCAAAGGCAACGTGACAGCCGTACCCACCGCCCCCTTCTGGTCGGAAGAACTCGGAGCCATCGCTGCCAAATATGAAAAGGTGCGCAGCATGAGTTACTCACTTCAAGGCGAGGTCAAGAACGGCCGAATGACCGAAGCGGAGCGACAGGAAAAGCTGAAGAGCTACGAAGCCGAACTCATCTCGCCAGCGGAAGCTGCCACATGGAAGCGCGGCGCCTCCAATGCTGGCTATCACTATCTGGGCTGCGCAAAGACATTCGCCCTCATGGGCCGCGCTTTCGCCCAAGCCGATCTGGCCTTACTGCGCTCTGGGAAATAGGGATCCCGAGGGTCTCGTCGACAGACGGACTTTCTATTTTAGAATCGCGTTCGCTTTCGTCACACAGCCTTTCAAAAGGTCGTGACGCGAGAGCGCTGCATCACTGGCACGCTCGAACACGATCAAAGCCGCGCCTATGTATTGCCATGGGAAAGCGGGTGCCCCGGTCTTCCGCAGAACCACCTGCGGTCGGGCGAAGCGGTCCATAACTAAGAACGCCGCCGAAAAATCATTGATGAAAGGACATCAATGATCCCACGCGCCTTCGCCTGCTTGTTTCTGCTAGTCCTCGGTTGCATCCGTTGCACCGCGGACGACTTCCGTCCGCAATTGCAGCAGGCGATTGCGCGCGGTGAAAAGCGGTTTGTGATCGCGCCGGGCGTGTATCGCCTCGACCCGCCGAAATCCGGCGGTGAATTTCTGTATCTGCACGGCCTCAAGGATTTCGAGATTGTCGCTGACGGCGTGACTATGGTCGGAACCAAGCTGATGCGTGCCATCAGCCTGCATCGATGCTCCGGAGTGACGTTGACGGGCTTGACCGTCGATTACGACCCGCTGCCGTTCACCCAGGGCGAGATCATTGCCGGCACAGAGGACGGCACCTCCATCGACGTGCGGATTCATGCAGGTTATCCGCGCAAACCTTACTCACGGATCGACGTAGTGGACCGCCAGACCCGCTTCCGCAAGAAGGGAATGCCATTTCTCTGGGGCACCAAGGCCGAAATGATCGCGGAGGACGTGGTGCGGATCCATCGGCAAGGCATCGCCAACTTCGCGAAGCCCGGCGACCTGGCATCGCTGAGCACGGGTCAGGAGATGGGCGCGCCACATGCCATTTCCATCGATGGGTGCGAGCACATCACCTTCCGAAACGTTACTGTCCATAGCGCGCCGGGAATGGGCATCCTCGAAGCAGATGGCGAGGGCGGTTCATCGTTCATCGGATGCAAGATCGTTCCGGGTCCCCCACCATCCGGAGCCACCGAGGCCCGGCTTCTGAGCACCTCGTGGGACGCGTTTCAAAGCAAGACGATTCGCCGCGGTCCTGCGGTGGAAAACTGCGAGATCGAAGACGCGGGCGATGACTCGTGGAGCGTCCAGTCCGCAGACTTCGTAGTTCTAAAGAGCGAAGGGACAACGGTCGTGCTCGCGAGCCGCGATGACTGTACCGACGGTGTACAGGCAGGAGATCGACTTCGCACGGGAATCGAGGGCATCGAGCACCGGATCGTTTCCCGAAAAGTGGTTTCACGTGCCGACGCGCAGCTTGCCCCGGAGATCGGCGAGAAGCTCCAGCGCGCGGAGACGTGGTCGTTTTGGAAAGTGTGTCCGCGCTGCATCGTGGTGGAACTCGATCGGCCTTCCGAATTGAGACCCGGCAACAGTGTCTACTCCCCGGACCGGATGGGCAACGGATTCGTATTTCGCGACAATCGCATCCACAGCCCTGGCCGTGTCCTGTTGAAGGCGGGCGGAACCATGGAGGGAAACAAGCTCGATACTCCCCACGCGCTGGTCGTGTGTCCTGAGCTTCCAGGGGCGGGAGCCGCAGGAATTGAGAATCTCTTCATTCGAAACAACACGATCCGCAATGGCGGGTGGTTCTGTCCGGCGCCGTGGTCGAGCCAGGCGGGAATCATCTCGGTGACGGCCACTGCCGGCAGCTCGGCGCTCCGCTCCGAACCGGCGTTCAAGAACATCCAGATTGAAGGGAATATCGTGGAGGGAGGAAGCGGTCCTGACCTGGTGCTCTCGTCCGCTTCGGCCGCCCGCGTTCAGAACAACCGATTCATTGCAGCGCAGCGTGACGCCCCCCCCGGCACTGGATCGGCTTACGGGATCAAAGGTTCCTCGGTGATCTGGGCCAAGGGATGTGCCGGACTACTCCTCGGCGACAATGTCATCGAGAATGTCGGCTCTTATGCGGGTGAGTTGACGAAAGTCGAATAGCGCTGAGAGGCACCCGCGACACCGTCGCGGATCGTGAAGCCGAAACTTGGAGAGCCACACGGGGGGCCGGCAGCGAATCACATCGGATATGAACGGTGATTTCATGCGGCCCTGGCGAATGGCGCCCCCCTCCGCTGCAGCTGTGGCAATTGCGCTGCTGTCCTGTGGCTGCTGCTTCCCGGGGCATTTGGGAGAATCCAGCCGGTTCCTGAAAGAGGTCGCGTCAGTGCATTGTATGTCATCCTCTGTAGTGCAGCCGAAAGCTCTTACCTACGATTTCGATGGCAGGCAACGGGCGGCCGATCTTTATCTTCCGGCCAACGCAGCGCCGGAAGCAGGAGTTGTTCTGTTGCCGGGCGTTAGCAAGGAAGGAAAGCGCGATGCGCGATTGGTCGCTCTGGCTCGTGCGTTCGCGGATGCGAAATTTGCCACGCTCGTACCGGATTTGCCCAACCTGCGCCAACTCAAGGTGACGCCTGACGACGCACAGGAGATCGAAGCCGCATTTCGCTATCTGATCACACGTCCCGATCTCGCGCCGCACGGACGCGCTGGCATTGCCGCGGCGAGTTACGGGGTCGGTCCAGCGGTGATCGCGGCCCTTGATCCGCGCATCGGCGATCGCGTGCGATTTGTCGTCGGAATCGGCGGCTATTACGATATGCAGGAGGTGGTCACATTTAATATCACCGGCTGGTATCGAGACCGCACGCAAAAGCCCGCTCTCTGGCGCCACATGGAGCAGAGCCAATATGGCAAATGGATCTTTATGTTGAGTAATCTCGACTATGTTCCATCCCCTCACGATCGTGAACTGCTTCGGCAGGTGGCGGAGCAGAAACTGCGCAATCCGGCTGCGTCAGTAGACGCGCTGGCCGGCCAGCTTGGCGAACAAGGTCGGGTATATTATGACTTATTGACGACGACCAATCCGCAAGACATTCCCAGCCGGCTTGCCCGCATTTCACCGCTGGTGCGCCGAAGAATTGACGAGCTCAATCTTGCACGGCGCGATCTCTCGAAGATGAGCGCGGAGCTCATTCTCATTCACGGATACAACGACCAGTCGATTCCCTACACCGAGAGCAAAGAGCTAGCGGCGGCGGCCCCCAAGGCGAAACTGTATCTCGTGCACAACCTGGCGCACGTAGACCTGGGAAAAGGCGGTCTGCCAGACATCCTGCGGCTTATTTGCGCCGTCAACGAATTGCTAGCCCAGCGCCAAAAATAGCGCTGGCGATTACCGTTCTTCCGGGGTGCTGCGTTTTTGATGAAATCGCGGACTTGCTGGGACTGTGGCGGGAGCGCCACTTTCGGGCAATGCCGACCAATTTCCTCCGAATGAATACGCCAAATTCGGGCTCAGTTCAGAGCACACGGCTATCGGACTCAGAGAACAAACGGATCCGGGGTCTTGCTGGCAAGGCTGCGAGCAAAATACGCCTCGTCATACACCGTTGTCGCAACCAGTTGCTCGCACAGTAAGAACACGGTTTGCATCGGCAACTCAGGCAAAGTGTGCAGAGGCTGCTCGGGAGACGAGAGGTTGAGATCCAGCCGGTCTGGATTCGATATCTCGTCTGATCGCCGGAGTTGCATATCGATCAAATATCTCCGGATACTTTGTCACCCCCACAAATTGCGATCCAGCGTCCGGTACTGAATCGCCTCGCCAATATGCTCCGCGGCGATCTGATCGGAATCGGCCAAGTCGGCGATAGTGCGCGCGACCTTTAAGATCCGGTCGAAAGCGCGGGCGCTCAGGTTGAGTTCCTGCATCGCCATCCGCAGCATACCTTCACCGGCATCGTCTAGCTGGCAATGGGCGCGGATCATCTTGGCATTCATGCGCGCGTTGCAACGGATCTTGCCTGAGCGGCCAAACCGCTTGGATTGCCGCTTGCGGACAGTCTCGATTCGCTCGCGCACACAGGCGGATGATTCCCCCGGCTCCTTGCTCGAGATCTCGCGAAACTCGACCGGCGGGACTTCTAGATGAATGTCGATGCGGTCCAGCAAGGGCCCCGAGATACGGTCGCGATAGCGCTGGACTTGCACGAGGCTGCAACGGCACTCGCGCTTGGGATCTCCGTAAAAGCCACAAGGGCACGGATTGAGCGCAGCGATCAGGATGAAATCCGCGGGAAAGACCACCGAGCCTGCCGCGCGCGAGACCGTAATGTGGGAGTCTTCCAGCGGCTGACGCATCACTTCCAGAGTCGAACGCTTGAACTCGGGAAGTTCATCGAGGAAGAGCACCCCATTATGAGCGAGCGAGATCTCGCCCGGCGCGGGATTGGAGCCGCCTCCAATCAAGCCGGCATCGGAAATTGTGTGATGCGGCGCTCTGAATGGCCGGGCCGCCACGAATGCATTTTCCGGGCTGAGAAGGCCACAGATCGAATGAATCTTGGTGGTCTCGATCGCCTCTTCGAGCGTCATCGGCGGGATGATGGTCGGAATCCGTTTGGCAATCATCGATTTGCCCGATCCCGGACTCCCAATCATCAGGAGATTGTGTCCGCCAGCGACCGCGACTTCCACGGCCCGCCGCGCGTGATGCTGGCCGCGCACGTCCGAGAAATCCACGTCGCAGTCGCGCTGATGGTTCGCGAAGAAATCACTCAGATCCTCGCGGACGGGAAGCAAGGGCTTCTCGCCAGTAAGACATTCGTAAGCCTCACGCAAGTTATGTACGCCGTAGACGTCGATCCCCGCGACCATTGCCGCTTCCCTCGCGTTCTCGTACGGAACCACCAGCTTCTTGCGTCCGCGTTTGCGTGCTTCGATTGCAATCGGCAGCACGCCACGGATTGGGCGGACTGCACCAGTCAGGGCAAGCTCACCGGCAAAGCAGAATTCGCCTGCAAATGGCAATTCACGTTCATCCGTACATGCGATCATCGCGAGCGCGATCGGCAGATCAAAGCTCGGCCCCTCTTTCTTTACATGCGCCGGGGCGAGATTGATCGTCGTGCGCCCCTGCGGCCAGCGGAAGCCGCTATTTTGCAGGGCTGTGGTCACGCGATCCTTGCTCTCTTTGACGGCAACGTCAGGAAGCCCGACCACCACGATGACGGGGTTACCTCCGGCGGCGTTGACTTCGATCTCCACTTCAAAGGCGTCAACGCCATAAACGGCTCCTGAATAAACCTTGGCAAGCATGCGCGCCAACGCTGGCAAAAACACGGGTGGTAGAAAAGCGATAAGCGCCGCATTTCTTCATGCGATCATAGAAGGCATGAAGACCGCTTGGATGTAACCCATGGTGTGGCCTACAGATTTTTCAACCACGCGCACACGGAGGCAACGAAGGCAGGCCAAAGCCGAGTTGCTTCAACCCGAGCGCCCCGGCGGCACTTAGACCCAGCTATCGGAACTCGGAGACGCGATTACCGTCCGAACCCGGCGGATTCCTCCATTTCACGGAGGACGAACAACTAACCCCATGGCAAATCCAAATATCGCAGAGCTCTTGCTAAGAACTTTGATCGCCGCGGGCGTGAAACGAGTTTACGGGATCGTCGGAGACTCGCTCAACGGCTTTACCGAAGCCATCCGGAAGACAAAGGAAATCGAGTGGACCCCGGTGCGGCACGAAGAAGTCGCAGCCTTTGCCGCTGGAGCGGAAGCGCATCTTACAGGCTCACTGGCAGTGTGCGCCGGAAGCTGCGGGCCAGGCAACATGCACCTCATCAATGGGCTTTACGATTGCCACCGCAGCCGCGTGCCAGTGCTGGCGATCGCCGCACAGATTCCGAGCGCGGAGCTTGGGAGTAACTATTTTCAGGAGACGCGTCCCGAGATCCTTTTCAAGGATTGCAGCCACTATTGCGAATTGGTGTCGCAGCCTTCACAAATGCCGCGCGTTGTGGATCTGGCAATCCAAAGCGCCATCGGACACCGAGGCGTCGCCGTGATCGCTCTGCCCGGCGACATCGCGCTAAAACCTGCTCCATCAAGCCAGCCGCGAGTGAATTTCGCGACGCCTGCTCCGCCTGTCGAACCGTGTGATGAAGAACTCGACCAGCTCGCGGCGCTTCTGAATCGGGCACGAAAAGTGACAATCCTCGCCGGGGCCGGCTGCGCTGGCGCGCACGCGGAATTGGTAGCCGCCGCGGCTGCGCTGAATGCACCGGTCGTGCACGCGCTACGCGGCAAGGAGCATGTCGAATACGATAATCCCTTCGATGTCGGGATGACGGGGCTCCTCGGCGTTTCGTCGGGATATTATGCCATGATGGACTGCGATGCTTTGCTGATGCTTGGCACTGACTTTCCGTATCAGCAGTTCTTCCCGAACGGCGCAGTTATCGCGCAGATCGATATCCGCCGCGAAAACCTCGGCCGACGCAGCCGCCTGGATCTCGGCATCGTCGGTGGCGCGAAAGAAACGCTGGCCGCTCTGCTGCCACGACTGAAACCGCACGAGGACCGTGGTCACCTCGACCGGGCGCTTGCACACTACCGCAAGACTCGCGTCGGCCTCGATGAACTCGCCTCGGGCGTACCTGGCCGCAAACCGATCCACCCGCAATATGTCGCGCGATTGGTCAATGAACTCGCGGCCGAGGACGCGATTTTCACGTGTGATGTCGGCTCGCCGACGATGTGGGCCGCTCGCTACCTGAGGATGAACGGCAAACGCCGGCTAATCGGTTCGTTCAACCATGGCTCAATGGCCAACGCCATGCCCCAGGCCATTGGTGCGCAACTGACCTGTCCAGGCCGCCAAGTCATCTCGCTTTCCGGGGATGGCGGTTTCTCCATGCTCATGGGCGATTTCCTCACCCTTCGCCAGCTTCGCCTTCCAGTGAAGATCGTGCTTTTCAACAACGGCGCGCTGGGCTTCGTCGAACTCGAAATGAAGGCCGGCGGCTGGCTTCCCCATGGCACCGAGCTGGACAATCCCAACTTCGCGCAACTTGCCGAGGCCTCAGGCATTCACGGCCTGCGGGTCGAAGATCCTGGCGATCTCAAAGGCGCCCTGATGGAAGCATTTGAGCACAACGGACCCTCCTTGATCGACGTCCTCGTCAATCGCCAGGAACTCTCCATGCCGCCCACTATCGCGCTGGAACAGGCAAAGGGCTTCACGCTTTATATGATCAAGGCCGTCCTCAGCGGCCGCGGCGACGAGGTTGTCGAACTCGCCAAGAGCAATCTCTGGCGGTGATTATCGAGATCCCAGTACGCTTGCCGTTACAATTCGCAACGCGCAAAACGAGACCCCGGCAAATCCAGCCCCATCTCCAGTGCTCGATTTCGCTTAATACCGTCGGTACGGTTTGCTCGGCACGCCGTGTGGCGTGGGATCGCGCATTGCCGCATCCAGGGCCGAGCGCATCGGCGACGCCTCATTCTCTCCAAGAGCCCGGCTGAGATCCTCCAGCCGGTGAATGAGATCGACCACCTGCTTCCGCGCGTATGGGCCGCCTGCTGCCTGGCAAAAATGCGTGCGGCACCCGAAAGGGCGGTCTTGATAAATCAGGCATTTACCAGTCGTTCGCTCCAGCATCGGACAAGAGCCGTCCTTGCCACCATCCGGCAGCCGTCCCCGACCGGTTGCCCGCCAGGCCTTCGCGGCCACAAGCGCCTCGGCCCTGGTCAAAAACGGAGTCTTCCCCGTGAGCTGAAAACGGCAGCACGTCGTCTGCGCAGTACAATTACGCTCGAAAGGGCGGTTCTCGAGCTCTGCATAGATGGCCTTTACTTCTTTAAAAACGTCAACGGGTGCCGGACTGGGCATAACGGGCACACCTATCGCACAGAGGCCGCGTCAAACAACCGCAAACGACAGGCATCCAACGAGATGATTCAGCGCCCGTTACCAGCCAAAGCTCACGCCTCGCGGCGGGCAACACCGGATTCACGGCAGGCCCTACCTCCTGCAAAAGCGACGCAATCCCGCAAGCATTCCGACACCTCCCAAGAGAGACACGAGCGTTCCGGGTTCTGGCACCGCGAGCAGTGCCACATCCGTGCCCGTCGTATCCGCAAAACCACCCGCCGGATTATAGGCATAATTGATCTCAAATTCCTGACTTCCGATTATGAACGTCGTAAGGTTCGGCAATCCGGCGAATGTTCCAGTCACGGGAGCGCCAGACAGGATGATCACGAAGATATCGCCGCCCTCGATCCCACTTCCTACGTTCAAGGCAAGAGTGCTGCCGTCGATGGTTCCCGCCCCTCCGATAGAAAGTTGCGAATAATCGGTCAGATCAGGCTGCTGGCCTGAATGCACACCGCTCTTCGCGATCGAGAGCGAAAGGGTCGAAGCGTTCTCGAGAAGAGCATTCCCTGTAATTGCGAGCTGCCCTGCTAGCCCGGCCGAGACCGTGGAACTCGCCTGCGCGTCAATGGCGCCAGTAATCTTACTCGGAGAGAGTCCTGTGCCGGTAGCCCCGACATAAAACGATGGAGCCACCACATACGGGACGCCGGGCCCGCTCACGTCGAAGGTCGCACCGTGAGCGATATTGATTTGGGTGGAATTGGCGAGCGAGCCGCTAAGGCCTACAACCAAAGTTCCGCCATTGATATTGGTAGGTCCTGTATAGCTCGCAGCCCCGCCGATGACCAATGTGCCGTTACCCGACTTGGTCAGTCCATTCCCTCCAATGGTGTCGGTGATCGCGCCCAAAACGACGGTACCCACACCCGTTCCATTGTTCGCGACGCTGAATGTCGGACTCCCGGTCAACGAAACCCCTCCCGTACCGCCCAGGTTCAACGTATAGCCCATGTTCGCGCCGGCGCTGCCGCCGGTCACCGAGAGCTGATTCGAACCGATCGTGACCGCTCCGGAGATCGTGCCGGTATTGGCGCCTGTGAGGTCGAGACTGGAATCGGCACTGACGGCCACGGAATTTGCAATATTGATGCCGCTGTTACCCACGATCTGAATCGCCATCAGGCCGCTATTATTGCTACCGCGCGTCTGAGTAAGCGTGAAGCCGCCCGTCGATATATTGCCGAAGACGGCGTAGTTCGCAGACGGATTCGCCCCGCTTGAGTCCGATGTGAGCGAATAAGTCGTGACCGACCCCATGGAAGTATAGTCATAAGTGACGCCGCCCAGGCTCACACTACCGGTGCGGCCAGCCGCATCGGAACCGAAATACGCATAAACGCTGTAATTCGCGTATGGAACCCCCGCAACAACGACACTCTGCGTCGTCCCCGTATTGTCGAGATAGCCATTGAGCACTGGATTGGCCGACCCCGTGCTGTAGGTATTCGTCGCGGTAAAGCTCATCAGGTTTGCAGCCCCGGCGTTGCCGTTGGAATCGCCAAGGGCAATCGCAATGGCGCTGGAAGCCCCCGTGATGTTGTTCCAATTTCCTTCCGAAACGACTCCCGCGACACCGCTTACGGGAGACCCGGCAGGGGTCGGACCTCCGCCTCCCACAAACTTGATGCTGATCGCGCCCGTCTGCCCCGCAAGCTGCAAGGTGCCGCCGCCCAGATTCACGGCGCCCGTGCCCAATGCCGTGTTATTGGTGATGGCCACCGTCCCCTGATTGATCACGGTGGCTCCGGTATAGGTGCTCGCTCCTTTCAACATCAGAATGCCGTTGCCTGTTTTAGTGAGGCCAAAGCCCGAATCACCGATCGCCGAAGTCACCGAAAGATCCACTGGCGCCGTCCCGCGTGGCACATTGAACGTAATCGAATGATCGCCCACCCCGGGCGCATTTTGCCCGCGCAGATAAATTGCATTCGCGGTAATCGCCGCAGGGGTTGCCGCCGCTACGGTATTGATCGTTCCATCGAAAATGTAATTGGAGGCATTCGCGGAAAAATTGCCAGCGCCGGCGGATGCCAAAACCCCGCCATTGAAGACAATGCCAGGAAGTGTTGCATGCTGTCCGGCAACGATGTTGATAGTCCCACTAACATTTGCAGGGGCGGCGGAACCACCAAAGTATCCGTAAGCATCGCCCACATTGAACTGGAGCGTGGTACCGGAATTGACGGTAACAGCGGATCCGGGAGCAAGGGTTCCCGTCGCTCCCCCAAACCCAAGAGCCAGTATACCAGCGCTTACATTCGTACCTCCCGAGTAGGTATTACTGGCGGTGAGGGTAACCGTGCCGGGATTCGCCGCCGACCCAAATACCGCACCGGTCGAGCCATTGGCTCCATCGGAAATCACCCCGGCAAGCGTAAGGTTTGAGCCAGTCTGCGCGCTGATGCTTGCCTGACTGTTTAGGGAAATGGCAGCTGCGATCGAGGCATTGCCCGCTGTCCCCGTTGTATCGGTTTGCAAATTACCGCCTGCCATGACGATGGGCTTGTTTTCCACGACACCCGGCGCGCTCCCCCAGTTGCTGACGCTCAGCGTGGCCGTCGGATTCACAATGATCGATCCCGCGGCCGTATTGTCCACGGTAGTGTTATTAGCGAGAGCCAGGATACCCGAATTCAGAATAATGCTCTGAACTCCCGTCACGAGCCCCGATGTCGATCCAGCGATAGCGATATAGTTGCTCCCTGTCTTGATCAGGTTGAAGCCATTCCCCTTCACGGAGACAACGCCCCGGATATCCCAGCGATTGGCACCGGTCTGACCCACGCCGGGCCCGCCGCCAATCGCGGCATCGCCCCCAAGAGTCAAATTCGTCAGGGCCTGAACTTGAGCAGCGCCGCTATTGACGATCGCCCCGTTCCCGGACGGGCCTGCACCGCTGATCGATATCGGATAATTGGAAAGATTAAACCCGTTGAGGTCGAGGGCAGCCCCGGTACCGATAATTGCCTGAGTATTGATTGCGCCCAACGCGGAATTGTTTCCCGCCTGCAATGTGCCACCGCTCACGATAGTTCCGCCAGAGTAGGTATTCGACTGGCTAAGTACGGCAGTGCCGGTGAAGTTGCTATCAAACGCGATCACCCCACCACTCCACGGTGCCGACTGGGCAATATTCCCGTTGCCTGTAAATGTCAGGCTGCTCGCGTTGGTGACGGCCCCCAAAGTGAGCAGCGTCCCACCGCCAGCGGCGGGATTGGTGACATTGATGATTGCATCGCCTGTCACATTCACATTTCCAAAACTCAGCCCCGCGGTTCCACTCGCGACTTTCGCGCCGCCGACGACATTGAGCTGATTGCTGCCGATCGTTAACGCCCCCATCGCATGAGTAATGCCTGCACTTGCCGACGTAGCTTTGTCGACCAGGATCGTCGCTACGCCTCCCACGTTTACGTTGTAGGCGTTTACGCTTGTATCCGTCGCCAGATCCAGGCTCCCGCTATTCAACTGAACCGGGCTTGTAATCGCTCCGAGCGCCGCCACATTGCCGACGACCAGGGTGCCACCAGCGACCGTCGTACCGCCACCAAAGCCGTTCGCGCCATTCAAAATGACAGTCCCTGGCCCATTGGCGATGAGCGACGTTAGAGCTCCACCGATGCCGTTAGCTCCGGCATTGTTCATGGAATACGTCACCGCACTGTTATTGAAGGTCACCGATTGCGGCGCCACGCCAGCGCCTTGGATCTGAATATTTTGCTGCGTCGGCGAGATTGCCCCACCGGCCACTACATTCGTGTCATTGAACGTCACGATTGAACCATCCGAATAAGCCGATCCGGAACTGTTATTCGCCCAGTTTACCGACGTTGTATTCCAAGTGGAATCCGTGGCACCCGTGCCATTCGTTCGCCCGGTCCACGTCAACCTCAGGACGGACACCTGCAGATCCAGTTGATGAACGCCGCCCACGGTTTGCGTGAAGAAGGTATACGTCTTACCTGCTGCCGGAGCAAATGCGGTAGTTGGGTTGCCAATGAGCGTTCCGTAAGTAAATAGTTCGTAGTAACCGTTCCCCAGCGTGCCCTGGCCATTGGCATTCGCATTGTCGATCAGGCTAAGTGTGAGACTGCCTGCTGCGCTGGGGAGAGTCAGCGTGTTTTGTACCGTCAGCAGGCTGCCGGTGCCCAGGCTCGAAGCGCTGCCTCCCGGCGTGCCAAGAACAAAGTTAAGATTCGAGCCAGCAGCGAGATTCAGGCTGCCGCCAATCGAGAGCGTTCCAATCGTGGCCGCCCCGCCTGGGGTAAGCGTGGTTCCCGCGACCGTGCCCACGCTACCGGCAATGCTGCCACCGCCAGTGAGAATCTGGTTGCCGCCAAGAACGATGCCACCACCAGCCAACCCACTCACGTCCAGGATCGATCCTGATGTAACTGTGATAGAAGGTGAATTCGCAATCGTGTTCGTACTTCC
>FTCV01001348.1_pt1 | contig 66905 bp, 49 predicted proteins | sample 1639691 | NCBI WGS metagenome assembly FTCV01 (sample SAMEA3914864, study PRJEB12502) | metagenome | biome: forest; material: soil | place: USA | collected 2012-03-12 | depth 0.3 m
CCGGCGCATAGCCGTAGAGATCCCTGCAGCGAGATCAAGCTGTGAAGGTCAAGGTTTCCGCGCATGCGGGAACCGCAGGCCGTTGCGGCGCGCTATCAAGTTCTGAGGGCAACGTTCTCAAATCGCCCCCGCTCGGGCATTTTGGCCAGCTCGTTTTTTCCACCGAAAAAGCGAATTCGCCAAAATGCCTGAAAGGCAGTGAGGCGAGAACGTTGCCCGTGAGAAGTCCGAGCGCGGAGCCAGCCAGCCATCGTATTCACGTACGATCGCCCCAAATCTCCGACGTCGGGACTGCTCTTCAAGAGAAGCGATCTCGAGACACCGCACGTTCTTAGGCGGGGTTGCCTAACTAGCTAACCCCGCCCGGACCGAACCACCCTCGTTGCGGCGTTCTTCGGCTTCCCCGGCCTGTTCCTCGGTTTCGCATCGCGAGACCGAAACAACAGAGGCGGGAGAGAGCCGGCATTACACACACCCATCCACACACCCGCCCCCCTTTGGGAGGCAGCCCTGGTTCATCCAGGTTCGTTCTTTGACATTTTAAACCGGGACACGACCTCCGCGTCGAAACGCGTCCCTCTGCCCTCGAGTCGGCTGCACTTGTCACATGCGCTCCCCGCAGTAATTGTGCATGGCCCATGATGTGCGCCCGCGCGCCGCAAAGCAGCGCCCTGGAGTTTGGCCAATTTCGCCCAACGTTCGGTCGTCAGCGGACCCCAAGGAGCGGCGGTTTTTAACCGCCCCTGGGGTGCGTTCGCGGGCAGGAACGGCGCGTCTGCAGGCGGGCTTCCCTTCGCCGCGCACCGACGGCGTGCTCAGGAGTTTGGCCAATTTTCCCAGAGACAAAGGGCCGTGCCAGCGTAACAAATCCAAGTATAATGCCGCGAGGTTTTGGAGTGCGCGCGGTTCTCCGCCGCTTTCGAATTGGGCGAGTGAAAGGTGTCCACGCTGCGCCCATCGAAAATGCCGAGCGAAGTTTTAAACACGGTGGTTGAAATCACCTTAATAACAACACCGACAGGCCGGTGAGTGCGCGAACACGAAGCTCGAAATAACCACGGTTCTGTGGACGCAAACCTACGTCGCCCCGCCAAAGCGGCGGAGAACCGCCGCACAAAACCTCGCGGCATTGCGCCCTGATTTCTGCCTCGGGAAGCCGGCGACCTCACACCGAAATTGGCCAAACTTCAGCCTGCGCCTACTCCGGCGCGCTCGCGCTGCAAAGCAGCGCCGCTGGAATCTCGCCAATTTGGCGAAACAAAGCCCTTGAAAGTCGCTCAGCGCGTGAAATAAACCGCGTAATACGACGTCGCTTCCAGCTCCTCCGTCCGCATGCGGCGATTACGCGTTTGCTCGCCCCAGCTTTCGGTGAAAATGACCTCTCTCCGCGGCAGGTTATATCCGACCACTATCGAGGCATGCGCGGGAGCGTCTTTTCCCGGCCACGATTTCCGATCCTCCATGTTCGGCTCCGGCAAGGCGGCGCCCGCTTCACCCCGCGTCATGCGCCCCGTGTAGAGCGTCTGGAGATAATCCCGCTGCGGCGACCAGCGCCGAAACGCCAGCACCGGCAGCCCTTCGTCGATGCTTATCCGGGCGCGGTCGAAATCGAAGCGCTCCTCACGCGCGGAATGCAAGCCGGCTTCCTGCGCGACTCGCGCGCACAGGTCCCGGATGTCCGGAGATTTTGTCTCGCCGTATTGATAACCCGACAACGCCGCGTACTCCTCCACGCCCGGCTGCAAACCAGCATACTGTCCGATCATGGCCAGCGTCGCCACGCCACAGTAGCCGCGATTTCCCTGCACGACCATGGGAATGCCGTCGACCTCCTTGTCTCCCGCGGTGTCGCGCGGGGCTCGCGGATCCATGACTGGCGCGGGCGGAAGCGCCCCGGATTTCAAGGAGCGCGCCGCCTTTTCACTGCGGAAGAAATCGACCATGAGCAACTGGTGATCGACGGCCAACACCCGCGGCCAGACATTCCCTGCATGAAACAGCAGGGCCTTGGCTCGAAAGGCGCCGTGCTCCCCCGGTTCGAACGGCGTCGGCGGTCGGCCGCTCATCGCTTGCAATCCCGAAAGGAGGGCGGCTTTGTCTCGAGCAAAGGTTTCGTCGAAGGTCTTGCGTCCCACCTGCGGCGACATGCCGTGGAGGTTGGTTCCCTGGAAGCCAAAAAAGTCCCCCGCATCCAAGAACACGATGCTGAGCGAATCGATCTCGCCCCTCACGAACCGGGCGCCGGCGGAGTGGATGGGAAGACCCAATAAGGCTCCAGGCTGCGCCAGGACGACGCGAGTGATCCCCGGCCCTCCGACCTCCTTCCCACGCGCTGGCCAGTGCGCGAGAAAATCCGCGCTGTTCCATACAGAGAAATCGGTCAAATCTCCCGGCTGCAGCCATTCGCTCTGTGCGACCGCAGGCATCGCCGCGAGCGTGCAAACGGCAAAGACAAAAACGCCAACTTTCATGGCGTCGACCGCGCCGGCGGTTTCGCCGCAGGAACGCCGTCTTTTCGCGTGAGGCGAACCTGCAGCGTTGGCGACGGCTCATGCGGCAGCGAAATCACCAACTCCGGAGTAACAAAACGCCACTGGCCGGAAACCAGCGTCGGCTTGGCGCCGGCAAAAGCCGCGATATTGGTTTGCAAGGCGTCGCGCAGCGTTTGCGGGGTCATGCCGAGGGCTTTGGCATCGTACTGGATCGTCGCCTCTGTAAGCTCGCCGGCCGAATCCCGATGCAACTGAACGGCTTGCGCTCCCACGCCAAAAACCATTCCAGGCTCCGACGCTGTGGAGGCGGCCTTTCCGACAGCTTCTGCCGATTCACCCGGAATGGCCGCGCCGGCAGCCCAATTCGCGGGATCGCGAAAAAATTCTTCCGCGGGTTTGCCCGCCCGAAGGATGAACTGGCTTGGCTGGCTGAAGGTTTGCGGAATGCCCAGCGCCGCCGCGGCCAGGGCGAGGGCCACACCGCAGGAAGATAGCAAAACGAGGCGCCGCCTCGATCGAAGGAGGGACACATGCTTCATACCCGCCTCCATAGGATTTTCCCGCTGATACGCAAGGGAAAATCTTGGCGCAGACCTGGGCCGCCGCCGAAATCGACAGACGAAGTTCCGCTGCATATGTAATGTCCGAGCACCGTTCCATGTCTCCTCTCGACACCCTCCTGCAAGCCGCCGCGCAGCATCACGCCGCCGGCCGGCATCAGCAGGCCGAGAAGCTCTATCGGGAAATTCTGGCGCAGGATCCCGCCCACGTGGAAACGCTCAACCACTACGGCGTCTTGGCCGTTCAGCTCGGCCGCGGGGAAGCTGCGCTTTTGCTCCTGGAGCGCGCACGATCGCTCGCTCCCGCACATGGCGGCATCCTGGCCAATCTCGGCTCCGTCTTGCAAGAGAGCGGACGTTACGCCGAAGCAGTCGTCGCCTACCAGCGCGCCGCTGAAGTGGAACCGGCCAATGCCAGCCATCTCTATAATCTCGGCAATGTTTTGCGGCGCCTTCAGGAACACGACAAGGCGGCCCATTGTTATCGCGGAGCGCTTGATTTGGATTCCGGGCATCAGAATGCGCGCAACAATCTGGCCCTCAGTCTGCAGCAGCTCGGTGAGACCGAAGCCGCGATTGCCCACCTCCAGGAAATTCTCCACACAGCTCCTCACCGAGCGGAAATCTGGTGCAATCTCGGAAATGCCCTGGCCGCCGCCGGCCGCGCCTCCGAAGCGCGCGAGGTCTACGATCGCGCCATCCAGCTCCGGCCAACTTACGCTGAAGCCTACTACAACCTGGCCACAGTCTTGCCCAAACTCGGGCTTTTGGACGAAACGATCGCCGCCTACCGCTCCGCCATTCGCCTCCAACCGGAGCGCGCCGCGGCGCACTACAATCTGGCGGTCAAACTGACCGAGCGTGGCCGGCTTCTCGAAGCTTTCACCAGCTACCACGAAGCCCTTCGCCTGGATCCAGCCCTTGCCGATGCCTATAACAATCTCGGAAACCTCTACAAAGATTTTGGGCGCATTGAACACGCCGTTGAATGCTTCCGTCATTCTGTGGCGCGAGCCCCAGAGTCGGCAAGCCTGCAGAGCAATCTCGTTTACGGCCTGTCCTTTCACCCGGATATGGACCGCGCAGCCCTGCTCGCGGAGGCCGTCGCCTGGGACCAAAAGCATGGACATCCCGTAAATCGCGTCACACGTTCTCGGAACCGGAGCCATCGTCGCATTCGCATCGGTTATGTGTCTGTCCATTTCTGGGATCACGTCATCGGCCGCAATTTGCTTCCCCTCCTCCGCGAGCACGATCGTCGTCGCTTCGAAATCTATTGTTACTCCTGCTGTTCAATTACAGATGCCTTTGGAGAGGGCCTCCGCACCGTCGCCGAGCATTGGCGCGAAATCGGCGCGATGGCGGACACGCCGGCCGCCGAACTCATCCAGGCAGATGAAATGGATCTCCTCGTCGATCTGGACCTGCATCTCGCCCACAATCGCCTGCCGCTTTTCGCCCTGCATCCGGCGCCGGTGCAAGCCACCTTCGCTGGGTATCCCGGCGGGACCGGCCTCGCCGCGATCGATTGGCGACTCACGGATCACCATCTCGATCCTCCGGGTGTCACCGATGCTGATTACCGTGAGCGTTCGTGGCGCCTGAAAAGCTTTTGGTGTTACGACTTCGCGGCCATGACGCATGGCCAGCCGTCAATCGTCGAGCCAGGCAGCCTGCCGATGCTGCGCAATGGATTTGTGACCTTTGGCTGCCTGAGCAATTTCGGAAAGATCAACGGCGCCGTGCTTCGATGTTGGGCAAACTTGCTGAACACCACACCCGACTCCCGACTGCGCCTGCTGGCGCCCACCGAAGACGCCCGCCAGGAGATCGTTCATTTACTCCGTGAAAACGGGATCGATCCCGCGCGCGTCGACTTCACCACCCACCGCGCGCGAGCCGACTATCTCGCCGAGTATCGGCAGATCGATCTCGGCCTCGACCCGTTCCCGTACAATGGCCACACCACCACCCTCGACTCGCTCTGGATGGGGGTGCCCGTGGTGACCTTTGCCGGCAAAACGGTCGTGGGCCGGGCGGGCGTGAGCCAACTGACAAATCTTGGCTTGCCCGAACTCATTGGTCGAAACGTCGATGAATACCTGCAAATCGCCGGCCGCCTTGCCGTAGATCCAGAACGGCTCGCGCAGCTTCGGTCCACACTGCGCGAGCGCATGCTCGGTTCAGTTTTGATGGATGCGCCAGGCTTCACGCGCGACATTGAAGCGGCCTACTCCGCCATGCTTGACCGCGCGGAATTGTAATTGCACGGCAGATTCCGGCCAACGATCCTGCCGTCATGTCCGATCTCATCTATCCACGGAGTATGCGCGAGACCATGTGCGGCTGGTCGCATCTGCCACGCTACATCGACAAGATCCGCCTCTTCCTCGCCGGCAAACTTGGCGAGGAATACCGGCCCTACCTGGGGAAAAACTCCGATGGCATCTGGCTCGCGGCCGCCGGCGTGACCCATGAACAAATGGTCGAAGTCGTCCGCAACACCATCACCGATGGCGAAGTTTGCGATTGGGTCCGGCTGAATATCCGGAAGACCGATGCGGAAAAAGAAGCCCATCGCAAAGCCTTCCTGGAATTCCCCTCGCCCACCGATCCGGAAGCGGTCGCCTATTTCGAAAAGCGCAAAACCGAATACGGCCTCGCCCATCGAACCGAAATAAAAGTCCGGCCTGATATGGTCGACGCCGACGAAGGCCGGATATAGATTTAGGTAGGCGCTCGTCGCTCTCACTCAGAATTCCTTGCCGCAATGCTTGCAGCTGTCGCCAACAAATGGAGTCGATCCACCCTTGGGCGTAAAGAACACCTGCTTGCCACAATGCGGGCATCTCACGAGAATCTGAACAAAGATAATAACAAAGGCCAAGACAAAAAAAAATGAACGGCCCCGCGGTTTTCAGCGCTGAATTGGACAGCGCCAACACCGTGACCACCAGAATCGAAAGCACCTCGAGACAGACAATCAATGTCGCCTTTGTTTTCATTCTTACAGTGTAGAGCTTAACCGAAAACGACCAGGCGGTCAAAAGCTCCATTGCAGTCCGATCAGTTGCTCATGGGCGCCGTTCGCTGGTTCTTTCGAGCCGGCTTCCTTTGCTTCGCGATTTCGGCGCGTTCCGCGTCGCAGACTTCTTGCACCACGCCGGCCAGCGCTTCCAAAAGCGCCTGCAAGGAACCTGCCGTGCGTCCCCGTTGCCAGGCCACCAGGAAATCCCACGTCGCGCCTTCGTCCGCCAGCGGCGCCGTGGCAATGCCGGCGGCCGGGAAATCGCGCAGATAAGCCGGACCCAAGGTGATCGCCCCCTCGCCGCTGACCAATGAAAACATGTGGGACACGCTCGTCGCGCGATGGACGAACTTTGGGGAAAATCCGGCCTTTCGGCAGAGCTGTGTGATCCAGCGATCCCGCCCCGGCATATCGACTTCCCCCGCCCCTACAAAAGACTCCTCCCGCAATTCCTCCAGGCGCACGTCCCGCCGCCGCGCCAGTCGATGGTCCGCTGGCAATATGACCACCATCGGCATCGCCGCGAGCTTGCGGGTATAGAAATCGCGCCCCGCCACACTCCCCTCCTGCCCGACTAGCGCCACATCGATCTCGCCGGCGCGCAGCGCGGCAAGCTGTTCACCGGGCGATAAATCCCGCAACTGCACCTTGACCGTCGGGTAAGCCTGCCGCAGCGCGGCCAATGCCGGATTGAGAAAGATCCGCGCGGTCGATCCGAGATAGCCAATGCGCAGACGTTCGCGCTCGCCCTGCGCCAACCGCCGAGCGTCGGCGATCGCCGCGTCGTATTCGGTGAAAATGCCGCGCATGCTCGCCGCGAGCGCATGGCCTGCATCCGTCGGCTTCACCCCGGCGGAAGTGCGCTCGAAAAGCCGCCCGCCGATCTCCCGCTCCAGCGCCTGGATCTGCCGGGTCAAGGCTGGCTGCGAAATACGCAGCCGCCCGGCCGCCCGATTGAGGCTGCCTTCTTCGATGACCGCGAGAAACGATCGAAGTTGCGTGAACATTCCGCGAGGGTATGCAGTCCATGCATAACTGCAATGCCGGAGCAACATTGGCCCTCCGGCCGCAGAGCGCGTACGGTCCTTCAACAAGAACTCTCGAAACATCACTAGTTAAAATGAAAACATTGCCTCCGCTCCAAGGGCTCCATCACGTCACCGCCGTGACCGCCAATGCGCCGGGAAACCTCGATTTCTACACGCGCGTACTGGGCCTGCGCCTGGTCAAGAAGACCGTCAATCAGGACGACGTTTCCGCCTACCACCTCTTCTATGCCGACGCCCTCGGCACGGCGGGGACGGATGTCACCTTCTTCGATTGGTCCAGCGCGATTCCCGCCCGGCCGGGCGCCGGCGTGGTGAGTGAAACCGCGCTCCGTGTCCTCGGCGACGCCAAAACGCTCGACGCCTGGGTCGATTGGTTCGACCGCAACGGCGTCCCTCACGGCCCCGTCGAACCGGCCGCCGGCCCGCACGTGGCCAGCCTCGCCTTCCAAGATCCGGAAGGCCAGCGCCTGCGCTTGCTGGCCCAGCCGCGGTCCGAAGCGCGCGGGGAATTTCATCCCTGGAAAGGCCATGCCCTTCCGTTGGAAAACGCCATCGTCGGCCTGGGCGGAGTTTCGCTGACCGTGCAGTCGATTGAAGGCACGGCGCGGCTGCTCACCGAGACGCTCGGTTTTCGCGCCCATGCCCAAGATCCTGCGCTCTTCGAAACCGGCCACGGCGGTCCCGGCGCACAACTGCGCCTCGAGACGTCGACCACGCCGGGATTTTCCGGCGCCGGGGGCGTGCATCACGTCGCCTGGATGGTGGCTGATCCCGACGAATTGCGCGCCTGGGAACGGCGCCTCGGTCAAAACGGCGTCCGGAACTCGGGCCTCGTCGACCGCCATTATTTCCAGTCGCTCTATTTCCGGATTCCCGGCGGCATCCTCTTCGAGCTGGCCACGGCTGGCCCCGGCTTCACGGCCGACGGCGAGGAGCTGGAGAAACTCGGCGAACGCCTTTCGCTCCCGCCCTTCCTGGAGCCGCGCCGCGCCGCCATCGAAGCCGGTTTGCAGCCGCTCGAGTACCAACCCGTTCACACTACATGAAAACAGACGCCGCTTCCACACTCGGCTTTATCTACCGGTTCGTTCCGGGAAACCCGGAAACGACTGACCCGACGCTGCTGCTTTTGCACGGCACGGGTGGAAATGAAAACGATCTGCTCGAGATCGGCCGCACGCTTCACCCGCGTGCGGCCCTCCTCAGCCCACGCGGCAAGATCCTGGAGCATGGCATGCCCCGGTTCTTTCGCCGCCTGGCGGAAGGAGTCTTCGATGAAGAAGACCTCATCCATCGCACCCATGAACTGGCGGACTTCGTCGCCGCGGCGGCAGAGAGCTACGCCTTCGACCCGGCAAAGGTCGTCGCGGTGGGCTATTCAAATGGAGCCAATGTCGCCGCCAGCACGCTCCTGCTCAGGCCGGAGGCGCTTCGGGGCGCAGTTTTGCTCCGCGCCATGGTTCCCCTGGTCCCAAAGACCTTGCCAAAGCTGGAAGACGTCGATGTCTTCCTGGCGGCGGGCGACCACGATCCGATCATCCCGCGGAGCAATGTCGAGCAGCTTGCAGATATGCTCAAACGCGCCGGAGCGAAGGTCGCTTTTCACCGCAGTCCCGCCGGGCATCAACTCACTTCGCTAGATATCAGCGCGGCGAAAGAGTGGCTGTCGAACATCTAGCTCAGGGATGGCAAGGCAGCCGTTTTTGGAGCGTGGAGCTTGCTCCCGCTTTATCCGGGTGGCAATCCAGTGAGGCGTCGGGTGACGCTCGGTGTTTCCGGAGCGCTATGCCAAACTTCGCGCCTAGCGTGAGCTTTGAGCTAACAAAGCGGGAGCAAGCTCCACGCACTCCAAAAAGCGGTCCTCCAGCCATGAGCTGACTCTGGGACACACACCAGTCCAACCAAGCAACTAACAACCAGCTAACTAGCCGACCCTGCCTTGCCACCCTGTTCCTGCAGCGCCTTCACCGTATTCGAAAGCGGCGCGTTGACGATCTCCACCTTTGTCCCGACCGGCGTCTCTTCGAAAACCTTCACCACATCCTTCGACCGCATGCGGATGCAGCCGTAACTCGCGGGCCGCCCGATGAGCCGTTCTTCCGGCGTTCCATGAATGTAAATGCCCCGGCACGAAGCGTGGGCATTTTGCGGCTGCAAGCCGCGTAAGGTCATGATCCGGGTGACAATCGGGTCGCGACCCGGTGTGTTCGGCTGGAGCACTTCGCCCGTCGGCCGCAGGCCGCGAAAAACCGTGCCCGGCTGCGCCGCGTCGCCGATCTTAGAAGCCACCTGCAGCTCTCCCAGTGGCGTGGCATAGCTCCGCGGGCGATCCCCCAGGCCGAAGCGCGACGTCGAGACCGGATAAACCTTCCCCTTCTTCACTCCATCCTGCACCAGCATGAGCCGCTGGTCCGGCACGCTGACGATGATCGCCGTGGCCGCGCTGCTCGCGCGGACGAAAATCAAGGACAGGCTCAGGGCCAAACTGGCGATGGGAAGGATGCGTCGAATCATTTCTTACTGAAGTACTTAAGACCCTTAAGCATCGACCGTGCCACGTGGAAATGACGGAAATCGAGCTGTTCGCAGGATGGGAGAGACGGGAAGAATAGGATCTATGGGGAGCGTGGCCCGATCGCTTTTGCCCAAGGCGGGACGCGCCGCCGAAAAAACTGGCGGAATACAGCGTCTTGCACGATCTCTCGGGCTTTTCTCGTGAGCACCATTTGCGTGATCATCCCCACCTGCCAGCGCCCCGATCTGCTTGCGCGCTGCCTGAATTTGCTGCCCCGGGACGCGAATGTGATCGTGACCGACGATAGCCGCGACGACGCCACCCAACAGATGGTCGCTCGGGACTTTCCCTGGGTCCGCTGGCAGGCCGGACCGCGGCGCGGCCCGGCGGCAAATCGCAATGCCGGGGCGCGCTCGGCCACGACCGAGTGGCTCATTTTCCTGGATGACGACTGCCTGCCCCAGCCGGGCTGGCTCGATGCTTACGCTGCAGCGATGCCGGGCAGGGATGTGGTGGAAGGCCGCACCGTCTCGCCGGGTGCGATAGACGATCCGCTGGCCGAGTACGTGGAAAATCTCGAGGGCGACTGCTACTGGAGCTGCAACCTGGCGATCCGCCGCGCCGTCTTTCAAGATTTGGGCGAGTTCGACGAAGCATTCACCCAGGCCGCCGGCGAAGACATGGAATTTGCCTGGCGCATCCGCAAGCGCGGACTCGCGGTGGTCTTTGCCCCAGCCGCCGAGGTTCACCATCCGGTGCGCCGCGCCTCCTGGAAGCAAGTTTGGCGGCGCATCTGGATGCTGCGTTGGCGGCGCCTTTTCGTACTGAAAGTCGGCGGCTCACCCAAGCTGGGCGCGCCCGCAGTCTGGATCATCACCCACCTCGTCGCTGGGGAATGTCTCGACCTGCTTCGCACGACGTACCAGGCCTATGCCCGGCCCGATGCGCGGCGTCCCATGACCAAGCGCTTTTCCGTCGCGACCCGCTGGGTCACCCTCCCCCTCATGCTGCCGTGGCTCATCTGGTGGGATTTTCGTTTTCGCCGCCTGCTGAAAGCGCGGGCCAAAAAGACGGCATCGCCGGCATCCTCCCCGGCATGATTGCCGCTTGTCACAGCGGCCTTGCCAGTTTTCGCCACCCCGCCCAATCGCCATGACTTCGCCCGCTGAGATTCGCCTCAGCATCGCCCTCGTTACTCGAAATCGCCCGGACAGCCTGCGCCGTTGCCTGCAGAGCCTGCGCGCACAAGGCGAGCAGCCCTTTGAAATTGTCATCTCCGACGACAGTGACGACCGTGCGCCCACCGCCTCCGTCGCGGCCGAATTTGGCGCCCGCCATATCGACGGCCCGCGCCGGGGACTATACGCGAATCGCAATTTCTCCGCTCTGGCCTGCCAGGGCACCCACATCCGCACCATGGATGACGATCACACTTTTCCGGCGGAGCACTTCGCGCAGTGCCTCGAGGCCGTGCGTCAGAGCCCGGAGAGTGTTTGGACTTGCGGCGAGGCGAGCTTTCTCGACGGAAAAGCCCACGATTCCACGCCCTGGGCGATTCAATTGCACCCCAGTGGAGTCGGCTGCACCGTCACCGATCCGGACGACAATTGGGGCATCGCGGACGGCTCCACGATTTATCCGCGATCGATCTTCGATGCCGGGCTGCGTTTTTACGAAGGCTATCGCTACGGCTCGAGCTACCTGGAGTTCGGAGCGCTGCTCTATCACCGCGGCTGGCGCAGCCGCTGTGTCCGCGGGGCCTTCATCGAACACCACGCCGACAACGACACCTTGACCCGCAGCGCAGGGGAAAGCTGTCTTTTCGCCAGCCTCTGCTATAACCTCCGCTTTCGTCCCAATCTGCTCCGGGCTTTGCGCCACGCCGTGCCCTACCGCAGCTGCATGGCCGCTATCCCACGCCTCCTGCCCATCATCTACGCACGCTGGAAATCATGATCCCTCGCCCGCTCGAAGTGTTCTTCTCTCGCCACCCCAGCGTTTACGCGCGACTGCTCCGCTGGACGGGCCGGGGCAATCTGGAAAAACGCGTCTTCCTCACGCTGCTGCGCCGCGGCAACGTGATCTTCGACATCGGCGCGAACCACGGCCACTTCACACGCCTTTTCTCCGACATCGCCGGACCGCACGGCTCGGTCGATGCCTTTGAGCCAAATCCGGTGACCTACCGGGCGCTGGAGCAGATGATAAAATCGACCGCGCACTTTAAAAACTATCGCCTCCATCACAGCGCGCTCGGCGACAAGGAGGGCGCCGCCACGCTTTACCAGCCAGGAAATGATGACGGCCAGGTCTCGCTGCGGCAACACACCCACGGCTCCTGGGAAAAGCCCAGCGCGGTGATCGAACACGAGTGCAAGGTGGCCAGGCTCGACGATGAGGCTCGGCCGCTTACCCGCTTGGATTTCATCAAATGCGACGTGGAAGGCGCGGAATTGCCTGTCCTGCGCGGCGCCACCGAGACGCTCGCCCGTCTTTCACCGGTTCTCTTTCTGGAAGTTGCCGCCTGTTGGACCCAAGCCTTCGACTATCAGCCGTCAGACCTCGTGGAGTTTCTTTATGCCGCAGGTTACCGCCATTTCTACGTGGCCGATGGCTCGGTCCGGCCCTTCCAGCGCGGACAGGAGATCGTCGGAAGCGTCAATCTCGTCTGCGCCAAGAACGATGCCGTAACGCATGTCCTGGAAGCGTGATGCCCTGGAGTGCGCAGTGGCCGCGGCGGCCCAGCTCGCTCCGCGGCAGCGCACGCAGCCAAATGCGCCGCGCAGCATCTTTGTGTTGCGCAATAACGACCTGGGCGATTTGCTCGTCGTCACGCCGCTTTTTGCCGCGCTGAAGCGCGCCTTTCCCCAGGCCCGCATCGCCGCGGGCGTCGGCTCGTGGAATGCCGAGATCCTCGAGGGCAATCCGCACGTCGACGAGATCGTGCCGATCAATGCTCCCTGGCACAATCAACGCATCCGCCCCCAAGGCCTCGGACCGGGCCTGAAATACGTCGCCTTTTCCTCCGAGGCCCGGCTGCTGACGGAGCGGAAATTCGAGATCGGGATCGACGTTCTTGGCAGCCCCTTTGGCTCCCTGCTCCTCATGCGCGCCGGCATCCCGTGGCGCCTCGGCGTGCGCGGTTACGCGGGCGGCCAAAGCGGCGTTCAGCAAGCGATCGACTTTGATCCCTCGGTGCACGTGGGTCGCGCCGCTTTGCGCTTTGCGGAGGCGCTCGGCGCCACGGATCTGCCCGAAAATCGGCCCCAATTGTTTCTCGGAAAAAACGCCGGCCCGGAAGGGCACATCGTCCTCGCTCCCGGAGGCGGATTTCGCGAAAAGTGCTGGCCGGTGGAAAGCTTCGCCGCGCTGGCCAGGAGTCTTGCCCCGCGCAAGATCGTCGTGATCGGAGGCGAAGGCGACCGCTCGCTCGCGGCAACGATCATTCAGGATCAGCCGCACGTCGAAGATCTCACGGGTCGGCTCTCGCTACGCGAGACCTTTGGCGCGATCGCCCGATCGGCGCTCGTCGTGTGCAATTCGAGCATGGCCATGCACGCGGCGGCGGCCTTCCGCAAGCCTTGCGTCGTCCTGCTCGGCGACCACTTCGACGACGCGGAAGCGCATGCCCGGCTTTGGGGCTATCCCGAGACCCAGGTCCTCGGCCGGGGGCCTGCCCGTCCGGCGATCTGGACTCCCGAAGAAACGCTGCCCATCATCCTCGACTCGATCCCGCGGTGAATATTGCCTTTGTCACGACTTGCCTGGAGCCGGCCTGCGATGGAGTGGGTGACTTTACCACTCTTCTCGCGGAGGAATGCGCGCGCCGCAGCCACAAGGTCACGCGCCTGGCGCTGAATGATCCCTTCGTGAAGGAAATCCAGCGTTCACCTGGTTTGCTGCGGTTTCCCGGCGACACCCCGTGGCCCGCGCGCGCCGCAGAAGGCCGCGCCTGGCTGGAAGAGTTCAAGCCGGATTGCGTGAGCCTGCAGTTCGTCTGCTATGGTTTTCATCCGCGCGGCATTCTCACGGGCATTGCTCCGCAGGTGCGCCGATTGTTAGGAGAGTGGCCCAAGGAGGTCTTCTTCCACGAGTTGTGGCAGGGGACGCAAAGCGGCGCCCAGGTGAAGCAGCGGCTGAACGGCTGGCTGCAACGGCGTTCCGTCGTGCAATTGCTGCGCTCGCTCGCCCCTCGTGTGGTGCACACGAGCAATCCGGCCTACGTGCATCTTTTGGGCCGCATCGGGATACCTGCGCGTCGACTGCCCCTCTTTGGGTCCCTCCCCTTGCCGGCAACTTCCGCCGCCAGAAAGTCAAACGGACTCACCTTCGCCTTCTTCGGCACCTTGCACCCGGTCTGGCCGCCGGAACCCCTTTTCGGGAAACTGCGCGCTCTCGGCCGGCCAATCACCATCGCCCACGTCGGCCGGATCGGCTCCGGCGCCGAGCTCTGGGATCGGTTGCAGCGTGACTACGGAAATGATTTTACCTTTCGCCGACTGGGCGAATTGCCCCCTCAGGAGATCGCCGACTTTTTTGCCGCAGCAGATTTTGGCGTCGCCGCCACGCCCTGGTCCATCATCGGCAAAAGCGCCAGCGTTGCCGCGATGATCGATTGCGGCCTGCCGGTGATCGTGAATCGAAACGACATCCAGTTTCCTGGCCTCGACCAATTTCCGCCGCTCGATCCCCTGCTCCATCTGCTCGATGACGACCTGCCTTCGCGCCTGAGGGAGATCGGTCATGCTCCGCCACGGCTTCGGCTTTCGGACACCACCGACCAATTTTTCTCTGATTGGGCGGCGCCATGAAAATCCTGCTCTGCTCTCACTTTTTTCATCCCAGCGTGGGCGGTATTGAAGAAGTCAGCGATCTCCTGGCGCATCAATTCACCGACGCTGGTCACGAGGTGGCCGTAGTCACCGAGACCTCCGGTCCCGATCCCCGCGAGACGAAATTCGAAGTCCATCGCCGGCCGGGTCCGGCGAAACTGCTGCGGTTGGCCGCCTGGAGCGACGTGGTTTTTCACAATAACATCTCGCTGCGCGCCGCCTGGCCATTGCTTTTCATCAATCGCCCCTGGGTCATCGCTCACCATACCTGGATTCGGCGTGTCGACGGCTCGATCGGTTGGCGCGATTCGCTGAAACAGTTTGTCTCGCGCAATGCGCGCAACATCACGGTAAGCCGGGCCATGAGCGAGCACCTGCGCTCCGACGCTGTGCTCATCGGCAACCCCTATCGCGACGGGCTATTTCGTCTCGACCCGACGGTGGCGCGCGATCTGGACCTCGTTTTTCTCGGCCGCCTGGTGAGCGACAAGGGGCTCGATCTCCTTCTGCGGGCGCTGACGCTGCTGCGCCAAAAAAATGGACTTCGCCCGGGCCTCACCGTGATCGGCTCGGGCCCCGAGGAGCCGATCCTGCGCGATCTGGTCACAGAGCTGGCTTTGCATGACCAAGTGAAATTCATCGGCAAACAAAGCGGCCCGGACCTCGCCCGTCAGCTCAATCGCCATCGCTTCATCGTAGCGCCCTCCCGCTGGCACGAACCCTTCGGCCTCATCGTGCTCGAGGGCCTCGCCTGCGGCTGCGTCCCGGTGGCGGCGCGGTGCGGCGGGTTGCCCGATGCCATGGGACCGTGCGGCGTGACTTTCGAGCACGAAAGCGCCACGGATCTTGCGGACGTTCTCGGAAAGCTCCTCGAGCCCAGCCACAATCTGGAGCCCTACCTCGCCGGCGCCGCCGAACACCTCGCGCGGCATACCGCTGAAGCCGTGGCGAGGCAATACCTCGAAGTCCTACAGGACGCGGCCAAGCCATGATCCAGCTCTCGCACCCGACGGTCAATGCCTTCAACCGCGCGCTGGCGGAGGCGCTGCACCGCGCCGGGCGCCTGAGCGCCTTCCACACCACCATCGCCGCAGGTCGGCGCCAGGTGGATATTCCAGGCTCAATCGTCCGCCAGCACTGGTGGCCGGAAGTCGGGCGCCTGGCCGCCCAGCGGCTGAGTCTGCGCGCCTGGACACAAGGGCCGCGGGCGCCATTTGGCGTCGACCGGGTGTATCACGCCCTGGACGCCGCAGCAGCGCGCGACCTGCAAGGCGCCTCCAGCGTGTATGCCTACGAAGACGGCGCCTTGCGCACCTTCCAGACGGCCAAGGCCCGCGGACTTCCGCGCTACTACGAGTTGCCCATCGCCTATTGGTCGACCGCCCAGCGCCTTCTGCAAGAGGAGGCCGAGCGGCTGCCCGACTGGGCGCCCACCCTGGTCGCACCGGACGATCCCCCGGAAAAACTCGCGCGCAAAACGGAGGAACTGCAACTCGCCGATCTCGTCATCTGCCCGAGCCGCTTCGTCCAGTCCTCCTTGCCATCCGGAGTGCGCAGTGTGGTCGCGGAATTTGGCTCGCCGAGTTCCCCGAACGCGCTGGCCACACGCCGCGAGGCTGGACCTCTGCGCGTGCTTTTTGCCGGATCAATGACGCAGCGCAAAGGCCTGGCCGATCTCTTCACCGCCATGCGCCTGCTCAACCGCAAGGACGTGAGTCTAACCGTGCTGGGATCTCCGGTCGCGCCGCTGGAGTTTTACCGCCGGCAGCACCCGGACTTTCTCTACGAAGCGCCGCGCCCGCACGACCAGGTCCTGGCGCTCATGGATCAGTGCGACATCCTGGCCCTGCCGAGCATCATCGAAGGGCGCGCGCTGGTGCAACAGGAGGCGCTGAGTCGCGGGCTGCCGCTCCTGGTCACGGCCAATGCCGGCGGCGAGGATCTCATCGAGCCCGGCGTGACCGGCTGGCTCGCGCCCATCCGCGATCCCGCCGCGCTGGCTGATCGCCTGGCCTGGTTTGCCGATCATCGCGCGGTCCTGCCGGAGATGCGCGCCGCAGCCCGTCGCAAGGCAGCCGAACTGACCTGGGCCTCCTATACTTCCAAAATTCTCGCTGCCATCGATTCCCTCCGTTCGCCAGCGCCATGAATCGTGTTTTGCCCGCTCGCCAGACCTGCAAAACATGCCTATTCCTTATTTGGCTTCCAGCCTCCACATCCCTTATCTGCTCTCCAACGCTTACGGCCTCCGCTCATGAATGACTCCCAGCGCATGCTGCGCCAATTGGCCTGGACCTATTTCTGGCTGCTGCTCTTCGAAGGAGCCTTCCGGAAATGGATCACGCCGGGGTTGTCGTCGGTCCTGCTTCTCATCCGCGATCCGGTCGTGATCATGCTCTACGCCGCGGCGCTGGGGCAGAATGTTTTCCCATTCTCCGTATTTACCGCCGCCACAGGGTTGCTTGCGGCCCTGAGCCTCGCCACCTCGGTTGCGGGTTATGGCACGATGGGCATTACACTCTACGGCATCCATGCAGACTTTCTGCATCTGCCGCTCATCGTGCTCCTGCCGAAGATCTTTACCAGGAAGGACGTTGCGCGCATCGGATTAATGATGCTCATCATTTCTGTGCCGATGCTCCTGCTCAGCATTGTCCAATTTAAGGGCGGTCCGGAATCGTATTGGAATGTGGGAGCCGGAGGCACCGTTGGCGGCCAACTCTACGCCGCCGCGGGCAAGGTCCGGGTCTCGGGAACCTTTTCCTTTGTCACTGGAATGGTCAGCTACATCTCCATCTCTGCTGCCTTTGTGCTTTACGGCCTGATGTCGCGCCGCATTTACCCCAAGTTAGTTTTGATGGCGGCTCTCCCCTCGCTCATCGTTACCCTGGTCATTTCCGGCAGCCGTTCCGCTGTCGCGCAGGTCGCGATCGTCTGCGTCCTCGTCATCCTTATGAGTTTTCAACGCCCGGAGGCCTTTGGCGCGGCGTTGAAGCCTCTGATCCTGACGGTCGCCTGCTGTTCGGCCCTGACTTATATGACGCCGATTTTCGACGAAGGCCTTGCCGTGCACAAGGCGCGGTTCGAGTCTGCCGGCGGCGTCAAAGAGGGCATGGTGGATCGATTTTTCGGTGAGCTGGCCGGCGGTTTCAATACCCTGTTTGTCGCTCCAACGCTGGGCTACGGAATCGGCCTGGGAACGAGCGCCGGCGCGCAAATGCTCTCGGGCCGCACCGGCTTCATGCTCGGCGAAGGCGAGTGGGACCGCGTCCTCTATGAGAGCGGTCCCTTCATTGGCGGCGCGTATCTGCTGCTGCGAATCTTCATGGCCATCCATATGACGATCACAGCGCTTCAGAGCTATGCGCGGGGGCAACCGCTCTCGCTTCTGCTTTTGAGCACCGTCCTCGTCGGTCTCGTCACCTCGCAATTTGGCCAGCCGACGGAGTTGGGCTTCGTCACCTTTTTCTCCGGACTCACCCTCGCCGCAGCGCGGGACGACGAAGATGAGGAAACCGCGCCGGAAGCCGTCCGGAGCGAGTCGCCGCCGCATTTGCCGCGCGGCCTCTCGCCCTATGCCGCCCGGTTGCACGCCGCCGCGCTGTCGCAAGAGCAGGAGCAGGCATCCGCTCCCTCAGCGCCTTCGCCATCGGTCGCCGCTGAGAAATGAAGGTCCTGCTGGTTTCGAATTACCTCATCGATCGGCAGGAGAGCATGCTGCGCTTCGCCTCCGCGCTGGCCCAGGGATTGCAGGAGGCCGGCATCGATGTGACCGTCATTCGCCCCGAACCGATCGTTGGGAAATGGAAACCCGGCGCCGGCGGTCTGGGAAAGTGGCTGGGCTACCTGGACAAGTTTCTCTTTTTTCCGCCAAGGCTGCGCCGCCTCGCCGCCGACGCCGACCTGGTGCACATCTGCGACCATTCGAATGCCTTCTATGCTCCGCATATCGCCCACCGGCCGCACCTGCTGACCTGCAACGACATGCTCGCCATTCGCTCCGCGGCGGGGGAATTTCCACACCATCGCACCCGCGCCACCGGCCGCATCCTGCAGCGCTGGATCTTGTCCGGGCTGAAACGTGCGCGGCGGCTCACCTGCATATCCGAGGCGACGCGACGCGACGTCCTGCGCCTCTCGGGACACCGGGAGAAAGATGTTTCGGTCACGTACATGGGGCAGAATTTTGCCTACCAGCCCATTCGCGAGATCGCCGAGGCCGCGGAGGCCCGCCGCCAGGGCCGGCCATATGAAGCTGCGACATTTGTCGCACGCGGGCTTCCCGCCGCGCCCTACATTCTCCATGTCGGCGGCGATCACTGGTACAAGAATCGCGCCGGCGTCCTGGCCATGTACGAGGAACTGCGCCGCGATCTGGGTGAGAATGCGCCCCAGCTCGTTCTCGTTGGCCCTGCGCCCGCGCAAAGTTCTCCGGGCGTTGAATGCCGCTCCGGTGTCGGCAACGAAGATCTGGCCTCCTTGTATTCCGGGGCCGAATTGCTGCTCTTCCCTTCACTGGAAGAGGGTTTCGGCTGGCCCATCATCGAAGCGCAAGCCTGCGGCTGTCCGGTGCTCACCACGGGCAAGGCGCCCATGACGGAAGTCGGCGGCGCAGCTGCGCGGTATCTGACCGATCCACTGGATGCGAAAGCCGGCGCAGCGGCCGTTCGTGAGACGCTGGAACTCGACTCCGTGGCACGGGCGCGCTGCGTCGCCGCCGGTCTGGAAAATGCCGCGCGTTTTTCAGCCGCCCGCATGACGAAGGAATACCTCGCCATCTACGGGGAAATCCTGGCCCGCCACCGCCCATGAGCCGAGGCATCCTGCACATCCTGCATTCGCTGAATCCGGCCACGGGCGGTCCCGCGGAGGCTGTGCGCCAGATTTGTTTTGCCCATCGGGACGCGGGCGACGCCGCAGAAATCGTCACGCTGGATGCACCGGGCGCGCCCTTTTTCGAAGGCTGGCCCGTGCCCATTCACGCCATGGCTGGCCGCGGCAAAATCGGCTGGACGCCGCAACTCGGCCGCTGGCTCGGCCAGCATGCGCGCGACTTTACCGGCGTCTATGTCCACGGCCTCTGGCAATGGCAAGGCGCCGGAAGCTGGTTCGCGCTCCGAGGCGGTCGCCCGCCCTATTTTGTCTTCCCGCACGGGATGCTGGACCCGTGGTTTCGCGACGCCCACCCTTGGAAACACCTGCGCAAGGCGCTCTACTGGCAGGCGCTGGAAAAGCGCGTGCTGCGCGACGCCGCCGCCGTGGTTTTCACCTGCGAAGAGGAGCGGCAACTCGGTCGTGAGACGTTCCACCCCTGGACCGCACGCCGGGAGGAAATCGTTTCGCTCGGCACCGTGGCGCCTCCGGCGCCGGCCGCGGACTTGAAGGAGCGCTTTTTTGTCCGTCACCCGGAGTTGCGAGGACAGCGGCTGTTGCTTTTCCTCGGCCGTCTGCATGTGAAAAAGGGCTGCGACCTGCTGCTCCAGGCCTTTCGACAGGTTCGCCCGGCGCAACATCTTGTATTGGCTGGCCCTTGCGGCGATCCAAGTCTCGAAGCAGCGTTGCGCGCGCAGGCCCAAGGATTGCCGGCGACCTTCACCGGGCCTCTTTACGACCTCGACAAGTGGGCCGCCCTCGCCGCCGCCGACGCCTTCATCCTTCCGTCTCATCAAGAGAACTTTGGCATCGCCGTGGCTGAAGCCCTCGCCAGCGGCCTGCCGACGCTCATTTCCCAAAAGGTAAATATCTGGCGCGAAATCGTCGCAGATGGCGCGGGCTTTGCCGAACCGGACACTGTCGAAGGCACAGCGCGCCTTTTGGAGCAGTGGCAGAAAGCCGATTCCGCCGCCATGCGTTCCTCTGCCAGCCGCTGCTTCTCCACGCGCTTTGACATTCGCTGCACGGCCGCCGCTCTAGTAAAGCTCGCGCACGAAAAGCCAGATTGAATCCCCAATTCCTCGTGGCGCATGATTCGGATAGGTCACCAAAACGGGCGAGGTTGCAACCTCGCGCGGTGCGCCGGAGACGTGGCAGGGCGGAAGCCACGCTCCGTTCGGCGCCAAACCGTTAAATAATTCGGCCCCGAGACGAGAGGCCCGAACGATTACCGATGCCACCCGTGATGGGAGCCATGGTAATATCCGCCCCCATACCCGCGGTGACCGCCAAAGGCAACGCTTACGCCGCCGTACGATGGCCCATAATACCCGTATGACGGCCCGTAGTACGGATAGCCATAATAATAGGGGCTGCTGTAATACACTGTGGGTCCATAGTAACCGTGGTGATAGTAGCCGCCGCCGCCGTGGTGGTATCCGCCATGATAGTAAACGTGTCCGCCATGGCCGCTATGCCAGCTATGGGCCTCCGCCGGAGTGGCCAGCGCCAATGCGCCAACGGTGGCAAGACCCAGAGTCAATTTAGTCAGGAATTTCATAACGAGGTTTTTTCGATTGGTCGTTTGGTTCGCGCGATTCGCGATTTTCATGGGCGATCTTTCAGCCTACATCCTAATAGACGAGGAGTGCTGTGCGCGTATTCAATAAAGGTATCGTGTTGCATGGCGAATGCGACTGCTACAACCAGCTCGACCGGCGCAGCCGAATACGGCCCCGCGCGCGTATTCACAGGCATGAGAGCACTTTGGAAAGGCGCCATCACTTTTGGCCTCGTCACCATTCCCGTATCCCTATTTCCGGCCATTCGCCGCGAGGAACTGCAGTTCCGGTTGCTCCGCAGCGGCGACCTCAGCCCGGTCAACTACAAGCGCGTGGCCGAGGCCGACGGCAAGGAAGTCCCCTGGAATCAGATCGTCAAAGGCTACGAATACGAAAAAGGCAAATTCGTCGTGCTCAAGGAGGAAGACTTCGCCCGCGTCGACGTGGAAGCCACGCAGACTGTGGACATTATCAATTTCGTGAACCTTACCGACGTCGATCCACTCCTTTTTTACAAACCCTATTTCCTCGAAGTCGCCAAGGGCGGCGACAAGGCCTACGTGCTCCTGCGGGAAGCGCTGCTCGAAACCGGCAAGATCGCCATCGCCAAGGTTGTGATCCGTTCGCGCCAACATCTCGCCGCCGTCAAACCCCAGGAAAAGGGCCTCATGCTTGAGCTCATGCATTTTCCCAAGGAACTCGTCGAGGTGGATGAATTCAATGATCCCGTCGAGAAAACCGTGGGCAAGTCGGAGATGCACATGGCGAAACAACTCATCAGCAGTATGACCACGGAATGGAAGCCTGAAGAATACCATGACGAATACCACGATGCGCTGGAGAAAGTCATTGAGGAGAAGGTGGAGCATCCCGACAAGACCACTGCCCCGCCGCCCAAGCGCCACAAATCGACCAAGGTGATCGACCTCGTCGCCGTGTTGCAGGAAAGTCTGCAGCGCACAAAGGAAAAGCCGGCCCCGGCGAAAAAGACCCGCCATGCTTCTACCAAACACAAGCGGCCGGCAAAAAAAGCGGCGTAAGCTTTGCAACTCACGTCTCGCGGACCACATCCGCCGCCTTTTTGTCATCACGCAACGCGATAAATGAGCAATGCCGGAGCCGATCACCCTCCGTCCACTCGGCAAATCCAACCTGGCAAACCAACTTCGGCTTCACCCAGCGGCATTCCTTCAGCCTTTCCTTGTCGAGGGGCTTGGCCCGCCACTGCGACGAACGCTTTTCCGGGAGATTAACAAATGGCATCCGCTCGCTTTTGTTTTTCTTTAGGTCAGCAAAGACTTCCTCCCGTGTTCGCGGCACAAACCCGTTTCGGACCTTCCCCACATATTCCAGCCGGCCCTCTTTATAAAGTCCGATCAAGAGCGAATCGAAAGTGCGGCCTCCCGGAACATAGCCGCCAATGACAAACTCCTGTGCTCGATCCAGTCGCAGCTTGATCCACGCCCCGCTCCGTTCTCCGGCTTCGTAGCGCGATCCGGCGCGCTTGCCGATCATGCCTTCCAAACCTAGCTTCCGCACCGCCGAGAGAATTTCCTCCGGCGAGCCCTCGATTTGCGCCGTAAGTCGAATGGGATCGGCAACATCCCGCAACAAATTCGCCAGCGCCTCTCGGCGTTCCTCGAGCGGCTTGCGACAAATGTCTTCCCCTTCTCTGTTCAGAAGATCGAACGCATAAAACAAAAGCGCACTGCCATTCGCGCCCTGATCCTGCAGCCGCTGAAAGGAAGGCCGCCCATCCTCGTCAACGGCCACGACTTCACCATCAATGAGGAAATCTCCTTCGATCTTTCGCACCGCATCCAGGATCCTCTCGAACCGCGCATCGAGCCGCTTCCCAGTTCGGGAAAAAAGCCGGGTTTGCGTGCCCGATTTCAGGGCCAAACAGCGATATCCATCGAGCTTGAGCTCGTAGTGCCAGGCGTCCCCTTCGGGCAAAGCCTTCACCGGTTTGCACTGCATCGGCGGGATGAATTTAGGCTCTGTGGCCTTTTTCGCACCGTTTTTCGAACGATTGCTCTGCCATTGCCGATCCTTCGCCTTGGCGATTTGCGCCATCGAACGTCCGCTGATGGCCGAGGTGTCGTCCGCCTTGGCAGAAAGCGGCAGCGCCTCGCCCGCCTTGATCAAAAGCCACTTCTCGCTGTCCTCTTCCCGGCGGTCCTTGATGAGCACCCACTCTCCCTTCAGCTTCTTTCCGCGCATCTGGAGATGCATTTTCCCTTGGTGGAAAGCGGCCGCCGGATTGCCGGAGAGATCCTCGTACTCTCCCTGGTCCCAGACCATCACTGTGCCGGCGCCGTAGTTTCCTTCCGGAATCGTTCCCTCGAAATCGGCATAGTCCAGCGGGTGATCTTCTACATGCATCGCCAACCGCGCTTCCTTCGGCCGTCGGGGCGGGCCCTTTGGCACCGCCCACGAACGCAATACGCCCTCCATTTCCAGCCTCCAGTCGTAGTGCAGATGACTGGCGTCGTGTTTCTGAATCACAAAGCGGCCAGCCGATGTTTCGCCGCGCTTTTCGCGCTCCGGTTTACCGGCCTGCGGCTCCGGCGTCGCCTTCGGATCGCGCTTCGCCGCATACTCCCGCAGGCTCTTGTCGCGCATCCGGCTTGATTTCCGCGGCCACGAGGAAAGCTTCGCCGGCGGAGCCGCCGCGACTGCGTCGAGAAACGATGCCGGCAATTTCTGCTTCAGTTGTAACACGGGCTCGAAGAGGTCCCCCAGGCGCTTCACGCGCCGCAGCGCGGCGTCCGGCGGAAATTGGAGCGCATTTTCGTCGCCACGCTTTACCGCGCGAGCCAGTTCCTGCCAAGTCACCGGAAGGGAAACAAAGGGCTCCGGTCGATTGGCCCGCATCGCATAGACGCAAACCGTCGTCTTGGATTCCGAATTCTGGCTCCAGTCGATGAGCACTTTCCCGGTCCTGAGCTTTTTCGCCATCGTGGACGTCACCTTATCCGGCAGTTGTTTTGCCGCGAGCTCCGCGACCGCTTTGGCAAAGGGTTGGGACACTTCATAGCTCGTCGGCGTATTCAGCGGCACGGAGAGGTGCAGGCCTTTCGATCCGGAGACTTTGACAAAACACGCCAGTCCCAGAGCGTCGAAAATCTCCTTCAGGTGCAAGGCCACCGCGCCAGCCTCCAGAATTCCCGCCGGCGCCCCCGGATCGAGATCAAAGACCACCGAGGTGGGAAATTGCAACTTTGGGGCTTTCCCCAGGAGCACATGCTTTTCGATATCCCCAAGGTTTGTGGCCCAGAGCAGCGTCGCCTCGTCGTTGCAAAGGATGTAGCGAATCGTCCCTTCGCCCTCCGTTCGCTCGACCGGAAAAATCTTCACCCAATCCGGAGTATGTGATGGCGCATTTTTCTCGTAAAAGAAGTTCCCAGACACTCCTTCCGGGAAGCGCTTCAATGTGAGCGGACGCTCGCGCAAATGCGGCAAAATGAAGTCGGCGATCTTTGCATAATAAGAAAGCACCTCGCCCTTCGAAAAACCGTTTCCCGGGAAGTAGATCTTGTCCGCATTGGATATCGCCACTTCGCGCCCGCCCGCCTCCACGTGTTGTTTCTTTTTCACTCGTGTTCCAAGCCGCGCGCCAGCGTGTTTGCGGTTCCCATCGGTGAAATCACAGGAAATTACGGTGTTCGGAGGCGAGCTCATCCGATTCCTCCATTCGCAAATGCGCTTCCGCCCGTCGCCAATGGTCGAGATCGTGCCCTTCTGGGCGACCCGCTTCTGCCCACAGGCGATGGGCTAAGGCGGCAATCTCTGTTTCCGACGGTTCTTTCGAATGGGTTTCCATGGGAGTTTATTTCTCGGGCGGCGCTGCGTGAATCAGTTCTCCCGGCGACACGGCGGGCAGTTTCATGACTTGTTCCTTGCCAGGCGACGCATGTACTCCACCGCCCTGAATGGGAACGGGCTGCGAAGTTCGAAATGACTTCTCGATGGCCTTGATCACCCGGACATCCGCCAGCCCCTCGTTGCCATCCGGCTCGGGATGTTTGTTATCCAGGATGCAGTCCGAGAAATATTTCGTCTCTCCGCCAAACTGATCGCGTTGGTTGAACTTCGTATGCTCGGTCTTTTCGCCAATGGTGAGCCATTGCTCGATCGGGATATCATAGGCATACGCTGGGCTGAGCCGCAGATCGCCATTTGCCCCAATGACCCGGCACTCATTCACCGGATTCGTGCCATAGCTCACGACGAATTGCGCGAGCCGTTCTCCGGGGAAACGCAAAATGACGCTGATCATTTCCTCCACCTCAGCAAAACGCGCTTGCGGCAGACTTGCGGCTTGCGCAAAGGCTTCGGTCGGCTCGGCATTGAAAAACATGCGCGCGGCATTGATGGGATACGGTCCCATATCCGGCAGCGGCCCGGCCCAGTGAGCCGCTTCGGTGCGACTGTTCAGCGCGGAAACCTGTTGCCCAAAGACCGAAGAAAAAATGCGCGGCTCGCCGATCTTGCCAGACTGGATCGTGTCGATGGCTTGCAGAGTGGCCTCATCGAAATGCAGACGATAGGCGATCATCAGCTTGGCGCCGCTGCGTTCCGAAGCGGCGATAATCGCGAGACAATCGTCCACAGTCGGCGCCATGGGTTTTTCCAACAAAACGTGAATGCCCGCATCCAGCGCCCGAACGGCAAAATCCCGATGTTGCGAATTGGGAACAGCCAGATAGATGGCCTCGAAATTCCCCGAGCGCAGGGCTTCGTCGAAGCGATCGTAGCTGTAGACGTGCTCGAGGCCGTATTTGATCGCGAGCAGATCAGCCTTTTCTGCATCTCCGCTGATGATCGCGGATAACACCGAATTTCCCGTGTGCGCAACACCAGGCATGAAGTCTTCCTGCGCAATCCAGCCGGCGCCAACCACTGCATAGCGCACCTTTTTGCCGTCGTTTCGGTTCGGCGACAGATGGAGAAGGTTTTTCAGGTTCATGAGCATCGAAGTTTTGAAACCGAAGGCCGTCAAAGAAACGGCCGTCATCACGGCATTCAAGGCATCGAACCGCGCTCCCGACCCGGATGGCACGTCAGGGCATCCGCCCAAGCCTACTTCTAAAACCTTTTTGGAAAAATCCAACACGGCGATCGGCGAGCCTTCAAACTCGCCAATCGCCTGGCGCTTCCATCTATTACACCTGGGCCGGCGCAACCAGCGCCTCGAGCTTGTCTACGATCACCTTCTTACCGACCGCGCCTGCGATCTGATCACGTAGCTTGCCGCCACTGAAAAACAATAGGGCGGGGATCCCGGTGATGCCGAACTGCTGCATCAGCGCGGGCTCGTCGTCGACATTCACTTTCGCAATGCGAAAACGCCCATCACCCTCCTTCGCGACCTCATTGAGCACCGGCCCGATCATACGGCAGGGACCGCACCAAGGCGCCCAGAAATCGACGAGAACGGGAACCGGCGACTGCAGCACGGCTTTCTCGAAACTGGCTGCGTTGATGTTGATTGGCTCCTTCATGGCAATTATATTTATGGGACTTCAAAATGGCGGGACGCTCCGTCATTAGACCGATCGTCTCAACTCAATCGAAAGGCCGCCTGCTTTTGCAGGCCTTATATTTACCTCTCGATTACTCATTTTCACAGCAACAAACTAGACCAGTCGTCTCAAACTGTCAAACATCACCCCTGCGCCGCCTCAAGCCTCCGGGATCTTGTATACGCGGATGCCCGGATGCAGGTAGATCACTGTGCCGCGTTCCCGATCGAAGAGCGGTTCGCCGCGGAGCAGCTCTTCGTAGAAAGCCCGGCCGGCGCGGTACTTCTGGTCCTTGTCATCCTTCGCCCGCAAATCCGAGCGAAAGAACCGGCCGTAGCTGCTCTCCGACACGGCCACGTAGGCGTAGCCCTGATCGCGCAGGGTCTGAAGCGAGCCGAGATCAGAAGCCAGGCGGGACACCGTCACCGCCTGCGGCACGGCGGGCAATTTGCCCTCGTACTTCTTCTTGGTCACATCCGTCAGGCCAGTGCGGGCATCTGCGGCGACTTTCACATTTGCCGGCAGGTTTTGCTTCATCCAGGCGACCAGTTCGGCGCCATCGTCTCTCTCGAAGGCCGCGTCATACGCCAGCCAGCCGGGCTTGGTGAAAAACCAGCCGCTCAATTGCGTGACGACGAGCGCCGCGGAGCCGACGGCCAGCGCCTCCCAGCGCCAACGCCCGCTCATGGCCCGCTCCGGATGCGGCAGACCGAAAAATTGAAAAAAATGCAGGACCAGCCGAGGCGCATCCCAGACGCCCAGCGAGGCGAGGAGCGTAAATAACGCGCTCACCGGGAGAAAATACCGGTCGTTTTCCTTGGGAGAAAAAGACAAGGCCACCGCGAAGGTGAAGGGAAAAAGCGCGATGAGAATCTGCGCCAGATTCAGCTGGGAACGCCGCTGCCAGCTAAAGACCAGAAAGGCGATCGAGAAGAGCCAAATGAGCGGCGTGGAATTATCCACAAAGACATTCCAGTAAAGCAAATGCGGCACGCGACGGGTCACATCGCCCTGCCCGCTGATGACCAGTTGCATCTCGCGATTGAAGCTATGCTCGAAAAGCCCGGGATGCAGCAACAGCGGCAAATTCACCGCCACGATCATTCCTACGAGTGCGCCGCCGAACCAGCCCAACCTCCGGCCGCGCTCCGCCTCGGAGCAATGCCAGACAACTGGCAGCGCCACGATGAGCGCGGAAAAGCCCACATACTTCCCCGAGATAGCCAGCCCGCACGAAGCGCCCAGGACCACGGCCCGCCAAGCTGACGGCGATTGCGCATAGGCCAGCGCGGCCAGAAAGGCAAACGCCAGTCCCATGAGCAGAGCCGAGTCTTCCTTCATGTAGTGCGCCAGCTCGAAGAGCTGATGGTGCAAGGTGAGCGTGAAGCCGGCCGTCACCGCCGGCAGCCATCCGCGCCACAAGTAGGCGAGCAGCGAGAACGCCACGACCGCCGCTGCGATGAATGCCGCAGAAACCCGGCGACCGACCTCGACGATGGACTGTTCGTTGTGCGGCGCCCCGGTGACATCCACGGCGAGCCGTGTCGCCGCCAGGAGCAGCATGGGATGATGGAAATTCCAGTCGCCGGTCAGCACCTGCTCGACCTTCCCGGGCTCGTCCGGATGGCAATAGTACGGAAAATTGTTGTGCCGGGTATTCAGCGAATAGCACCCCGCGAACAGGGCCAGGGACCAGAGAAAGAGCGCGAGATATTCGCGTAGGACGCGGGCAGTCACCGGGAGGCCGCGCACGGTTTCCGGCGGCGGCGCTCGGAGGAAAGACTGGGTCTGGCTGGCATGAGACGGCTTATGTAATGCGGCGCCTGCGGGCTGTCACGCCTCGCCCGAATGCTTTGTGCGAAAATTCGCAGCCACAGGCGCGAGACGCGTTTCCGGTTTGCGCTCGGGCCGGGTTGCGACTACATCCGGCCTCCCGTGTTCAGGCCATCCTCTCCATGTCGGCGCCGGTCGCACGCTCCGCGGTCGATTCCGCGCGGGGCGCGCGTCGTTGCGCGTGAGCGAGCCAGTTTTGATGCGGGAGAAAGGTTTAAATCGTGACCACAGCCGAAAATGCCGCCGCAGCGGAAAATCCTGCGCCCGCGCCAGCGCTGCGCTGGGGCCGCCATCTCCTCTGGCTCTCGCTGCTCGTTCTTGTTCTCACGGTCGTTTTTCTGCAGGAGCCGGGCTTTGGCGATGATTTCACCTACTGGAATTTCGCCTTTCGGCTGCATGAGCACGGCCTCTCGGCCTGGCTCAAGGGCAGCTTCCACGACCTGCGCTGGCCTGTATGGGGCATCTGTTGGGCGCTGCAGGGAATCGTCGGCCAGGGCCTGCTCTCTTTCTACGGCCAGCCGGCATTCTACCTGGCGGCCGGTTCCGCGCTCGCCTTTACCTTCGGCCGGCTCGTCTCGAATTCCCTCCGCATCGCCTGGGCTTGCGGCCTCGTCTTTTTCTTCCAGCCGCTGCTCGATACGGTGAGTTACCGGCCCATGCCGGATCTCTCTGAAGGCGTCTGGGGAGCCGTCGCCATGCTTTGCTGGTGGAAAATGGTGACCGCAACCGAGTCGAAAAAAAGCGCGCTGTTTGCCGCCTTGCTCGGGCTTTCCATCTTCATCGCCGAAGCCAACCGCATCACCGGCGTCTTCATCGTTCCCATCCTCGTGCTGTGCACGGTGATCTGGGCGCGGCGCCACATACGCTGGCTCGCTGCGGCTGGTCTCGTCGCGGCGATTTGCTACGGGCTGGAAGCGGCCTTTTATCACCACCTCTTCGCCGATTGGGTGCACGACATCCACGCGAATCTCGGCGGCAAAGGACACCGCGGCACCGGCTCGATCCCCATGTGGCAATTGCCCACGCGCTTCCTGGGGTCGCTCTGGAAAGGCGGTCACCTGGCGCACGTTTACTGCATCCTTGCGATCATCGGCCTCGTCGCGGTGGCGCCCCGGCGCCGGCCTTCGAGAACCGAAACCTCGGCAACTCCGGACGACGCGACGCATCCGCTCGGCTCCGCCGTTCTCGCTCAGGCTCTGGGACTTTGGCTGGTGGCGCTCTATCTCGAGTACGCCTGCGCGCCGCAGAGTCTGCATCCGTGGCGGCCACTCATTCGCGATGCGGACCGTTTTCTCTGCGGGATGCTCGTCCCGATGTCCGTGCTCATCATCCTCGGGGCGGCTTTCCTGCTGGAGCTTCCGTATGCCCGCAAAGCGAAGCCTTGGCTGGTCCGGGTTCCATTGATCACCGGCCTTCTCGGCCTTGCCTTCCTCGTCGAAGGCACTTGGCGTGCGCGCGGCTTGTTTTCGCTCGGCTATGTGCCGGAGATGAGCGCCTACATGCGCAGTCGACCGGCGGGCTGCCGCATCTTTACTCACGAAAGCATGCGCGGACTGGCCTTTCTGGTCGACGCCAAGGCCGCGCGCCAGCTCACGTGGCTCGCGCCGGGAGAACTCCTCCGCCGTCAGGAGTCCGCGGAAAAAATGGCGGATACCGCCGACGAATTTTGGTACGCCCGCAAGCTCGTCTGGCTGGGGGTGCGCAAGGATTTCGAACGCAAAGTGGAATCCGATGCCCAGCGCGCCTCTTACTTCGAGCATCCGGAGCAGAAGTGGATGCTCTCCCGGCTGATGGCAAAGGGCGCCGGCACGCCCGATCTGGTCTTCTACCGCCGGCGCCTGCCGAGCGATCCGTCGCCGCGAGTCCTGGGACCGGATGCTCCGGAATTTGCCGGATTGCTGCCCAAGCTTCCCGTCGAATGGACAGGGACGCGTGAGGACCAATACCAGGAAGTCGAGTGGCCGGTGCCGCCGTCGCTTCGCGGGCAATTTGTGCGCGTGGAACTCGAGGCTGCTTCGAAGGAAGTCGAGCCCATGCACATCCAACTGCACTTCAAGCAGGGCGACAAGGAGCTCACGGCCTACCATCTCAATCCCTATCTCTCGCCCAAACCCGGCGCGGAATTCTTTCCGCTGCAAATTCCGGCCGCCTCGGATCACTGCGAAATTATTCTGAAGCTCTTTCGCAAGTCTCCCACCGTGCAAGTCAGCGGGTTGCGGGTAGTGGCGGAACAGGCCCCATCCCCCGCAACGCCGGTCTCGGAAGACACCAGCGTGCCGAAGCCGGATGACGACGAGACGCGGTAAATCGCGTAGCGCGCTCACATTTCCCTGCAAGGAATCCGTTTCTGCGGGTTCTCTAGTTCTGCCTGTGAAAACCCTACGTCTCGTCTCATTTGCCATCGTTTGCCTGAGCCTTCATTGCGCCCTCGTAGCGGCGGACTCCGCAGCGCCGCTCAACGTCGGTGTCACTTCCGACAGCATCGTCTTCATGTTGCTCAAGCCGCACCCGGCCGGCGCGCTGGAAATTCGCGAGCTGCCTCTTTACACCCAGGCGAATCCAGCGACCGACGCCCACACGGTATGGAAGGCAAATGGAGCCGAAGCCGAAGACTCCTGGATTCCGCGGTTTGACGGCGCCCACGACCGCCTCTTTGCCAAATTCCAGCTCGTCGATTCCGCCTCCGGCCAGACGATCGGCGAGCCGCAGTACGTCACCGACTTTAACGCCCTGCCGGTGCGTGAACATTCGCTGAAGCGACCCGCAGGAAAAAAGGGCCTCGGCTGTGTAGTCCAGATCGCTGATTGCGCTACGCTCGGTGTGAAGCATGCCAAGGAAGACATCAGCATCGAAGGCCTGCTCGACTGGCGCAATCCCGCCCCGGCGCTGAGTTTCGATTTCGAGGGCCGAAAAGTTGGCCTGCATCGCGACGCCGTGGCTCGCCTCGACTCGCGCATCAAACAAATGAGCGACCAGCGCATCAATGTTATCGGTTGCCTGCTCAACTATGTGCGGAAGGACGCCGTACCCGCCGGCCCGGGAGTCGACGGTTCGCCGCTCATCCATCCCCTCACCAATCCGAAAGTAACACCCAATTCCCTCGCCGCCTTCAATACCGCCACGGCCGACGGCGTCTTCTACTATGCCGCCATCGTCCATTGGCTCGTGGAGCGCTACACTCGTCCCGACGAGGCGCACGGCCGCATGTCGAGCCTCATCATCGGCAACGAACTGCAGAGTCACTGGGAATGGTATAACATGGGCGAAGCGCCCGCAGAGAATGTCGTCCGCGAGTATCTCACGGCCGTCCACATTGCCGAACTCGCCGCCCGCAGCGTGCATCGCGACTATCATATCTACATTTCCATGGAGCATCACTGGACGTTGCTCGCGGATGCCAAAAATGCGCGCCGCTCGATGTCGGGCGCCGATTTGCTAAAGCGCTTCGCCGACGCCGCGTACCGCGAAGGGGATTTTCCCTGGCTTATCGCCTTTCACCCCTACCCCGAAAACCTTTTCGAACCACGCTTCTGGAATGACAAGACCGCGCCCCTACGCCTCGACGCCCCCCGCATCACCTTCCAGAACCTCGAAGTCCTCAACGCGACTCTCCAGCAACCCGAATATCTCTACGCCGGCCACCCGCGCCTCGTCGCGCTCACGGAGCAAGGCTTCCACTGTTCCGACAAGCCCGATGGCGCCGACAACCAGGCCGCCGCCTATGCCTACGCGTTCAAGCGCATCGAAGCCATGCCCGGCATCGAGCTCTTCATCTATCACCGCCACGTCGACAACCGCGGCGAAGGCGGCCTGAACCTCGGTCTGCTGGACGGTCACGGTCCGGAAAACCAAGGCATGGGCCATCGTCGGCCCATCTGGGAAGTTTTCGAAAAAGCCGAGACTCCCGGGGAGGACGAAGCTTTCGCGTTTTCCCTGCCCATCGTGGGCCGGACGGATTGGAAGAATCTCGTCGGCGAAGTCACTCCCGCGATAACCGCCGGCAAGTAAGGGAATCCTTGCTCCCACGCCCGGCTTTTTGGTGCGCGGAGCTTGCTCCCGCTTTGTCCGCGTGGGGATTCAGCGAGCTGTCTGGTACGCTCAGTGTTTCCGGGGCACTACGCAAACTTTACGTCCCGCGTGAGTGCTGAGCTGACCAAGCGGGAGCGAGCTCCCGCACCAAAGGCCCGCTCTAACTACCTAAAATTGCCCGAGCGCGCGATCCAGCCGCGCCAGCACTTCGCTTTTCCCCAGCACTTCCAGCAAGTGATACAAACTTGGCCCCGCGCTCTTGCCCGTCACAGCCAGTCGTGTCGGATGCACCAGCACCCCCACCTTCACGCCAAGCTGGCCCGCTGTGTCCTTCATCGCCGCTTCGATCGGCAATGCCTCAAACGTCGGCAGCGCTTCGACCATATCCCGCACCGCAGCCAGCCGCGGCTTGTTCGCCGGCACGAATTGTTTCGCCGCCGCCTCCGCATCATAGGCAAAGTCCCGCGAGAAATAAAATCCCGCATAGCCCGGCAGCTCCTTGAAAATCCGCAGCTTGCCCTGGCAAGTCGCCAGCGCGTCGGTGACATAACGATCCGGGAAAGTCGCCGGGTCGATGCCGCCCTCTTTCAAAGCCACACGCCCGAGTGACTGCAACCGCTCCAAACTGAGCTCGCGCATGTACTCGGCATTCAGCCACTGCAGCTTGTCCAGATCGAAGGCCGCGTTCTTGCGATTGATCTTAGCCAACTCGAAAAGCGGAATCACCTCCTCGATCGCGAGCTTCTCCCGATCGTCCTTCGGCGACCACCCGAGCAAACACAGATAATTCCGCACCGCCTCGGGCAGATATCCGTCCTCCATATAAGTCGTCATACTCGCGCCGATATCGCGCTTACTCATCTTCGAGCCGTCCTGATTCAAAATGAGCGGAATGTGCCCGTAACGCGGCGCCTGCTCGCCGAGCGCCTTGAAGAGTTCCAGATGCTTGGCCGTATTCGAAAGATGATCCTCCCCGCGCAGCACGTCGGTGATCTTCATCTCGATATCGTCCACGACATTCACAAAGTGAAAAATCCACGAGCCATCCGGCCGGCGGATGGTCATATCCGGATGTGTCTCCGCGCTTCGCAAATCGAATTCGATGCGCCCGCAAATCGCGTCCTCCACCACCACGATCTCCCGCGGAGACCGGAAGCGCCAGGCGCCATGGTCTTCATACAAATGGCCGTCATCCTGCAGCCGCTCGAAATACGACAGATAAATCTCTTCGCGCTGACTCTGGAAATACGGTCCGTGCGCTCCACCCTTTTCCGGACCTTCGTCCCAATCGAGCCCCATCCACCGCAGGCTGTCGAAGATCACCTGCACCGCCTTGGTCGTATTCCGCTCGCGGTCCGTGTCCTCGATGCGCAGCACAAACGTGCCGCCCATATGGCGGGCATAGAGCCAATTGAAAAGGGCCGTGCGCGCCCCTCCCACGTGCAGGTAGCCGGTTGGCGACGGGGCAAAGCGAACTCGAATGGCGGAACTCATGGACAAAGGTCGATCGAAAGAAATGAAGCCCGCAAATGGAACGCAGGAAGTCCCGCGAAACAAGGCCGATATCTTGGCCACCGACCGCAGCCATCTCTGCCCTGCTCGATTCCACGCTGGGCACGCCGCAGGCTTCATGCGAGAATCGCCTTTCCTTCGGCCCCATGAACCCCCAACGCGCATTCCGGCTGCCCTGCCTGCTTCTGGCCGCTGCGACGGGGCTGGCCGCCAACCCGCAACCGGAGCTTCACTCGACTCACGAAATCCTCGCCCTGCATCCCGAGCAATCCGAGACCGGCCTCGCCGTGCAATTGCAGGCCACCGTGACCTACTACAAGCCCGGCAAAGCGCCCGACCTCATGGTTGCCGATGACTCGGGCGAAGGCCTCTATGTGCGCCTGCCGCCCGGCGTCCCGGCCTTCACCCGCGGCCAGCGCGTCGACTTGCACGGCCACACCGAACGCGGCCCTTTTGCGCCCATCGTCAATGCCGATCGCGCAACCCTCCTCGGCGAAGGCCTGGCGCCGCAACCCCAGACCATCAATTTGGCCGATGTTTCGACTCTGCGCGACGGCCGTTTCGTCCGCTTGCAAGGCGTCGTGCGCTCCGCAGAGATCGATCCGCATCTCGATCCGCCCCGGCTTTTCCTCGACCTCGCCACGCCGGGAGGCATGGCCCGCCTTTGGGTCCTGCACTTTCAGCCGGAGGATGAAAGGCGCTTCGTCGATGCCGACATCGCGGTCGCCGGTGTCATCCAGCACCTTGGGACAAATCGCATGGAGCCGGGCAAGCTGCGTCTCCTTGTCGACCGCGCGGACGATCTATCCATTTTGGAAGCGCGGCCCGACGCTTTCGGTCAGCCCGTGACCTGGCTCGGCCAGATCCTTTCCTATTCGCCGCAAGGCCCGCCCACCCATCGCGTTCACGTCACCGGAACCGTGACTTACCATGTCGACGACCTGTATTTCCTGCAAAACGAGGAAGCCAAAGTGCGCGTCTACACGAAGCAGCAGGCCGATCTCTCCCCTGGCGATCGCGTCGACGTGGTCGGCTTTCCCGTCATGGGCTTTTCGTTCGGCCGGCTCGAGGACGCCATCTTCCGGCTCGACGACCACGGTCCGCCGCCTGCGCCCGCGGGTGAACCGTTCCAAAATCCGCGCGCCACGCCTGTCGACTACGAATGTCACCTCGTACAAATTACCGGCGTCGTGCGCGACCGGCTCCGCACCGAGAATTCCCAGGAGCTCCTTGTCGAAACCGGGGGCCGCGTCTTCATCGGCGCGCTCCATGGCTTCGACGATGCGGGCCCCTTTGGCTCCGCGCGTCTTGGGAGCCTCATTCGCCTCACCGGCATCCTGGAGACCGAGCCGCAAACTCGCGAAACCCTCCTCGGCCGCGGCCCCGCGGATTTCCGTTTGCTCCTGCGCTCGCCGGCGGATCTGCAAATTCTCCGCCAGGGCCCCTGGTGGACTCCGGCCAAATTCATCTTCACGCTCTGCGGCGCTGCGCTCCTCTGTCTGCTCGGCCTCGGTTGGGCCTTCTCGCTCGGCCGCCGCAATCGCAAACTAGCCACGGAAATCACCGCCCGGCAAAACGCCGAAAGCGCCCTGCAACGCATGAACGACGTGCTCGAGCTCCGCGTCGAAGAGCGCTCGCGCCAACTAGCCGCCGAAGTCCAGGCCCGGCGCGACGCCGAGACCGCCATTACCGCCACCACCCGCGAGCGCAATCGCCTCGCGGCCGAGCTTCACGACAGCCTGGAACAGGCGCTCACCGGCGCCGCTTTCCAGTTGCAAGCCCTCAATGCCAACCTGGAGCGACCGCAAACCCGCGTGCGCCACATGGAACTCGCGCGCAAGCTTCTCCTCCGCGCGCGCCAGGAAGCCCGCCGCTCCATCTGGGATTTGCGCTCGTCATTGCTTGAGGAGATGGGCCTCGCCGCGGCCCTCCGCCACACCGTCGACGAGCTATTGGCCGGCAGCGAGATTGTCAGTGATATAACTATCAGCGAACTTCCCCGTCGCTTGCCCTCCCTCCTCGAGCACCATCTCCTCCGCCTCACCCAGGAAGCCGTGGCCAATGCCGTGAAACACGCCGCTCCCACTCACATCGAACTCGCATTGGAGCAGCGCGACGGCTCCATCCACCTTCTATTTCGCGACAATGGCCGCGGCTTCGACCCCACGAGCGCCAAGGCCGCCGAAGGTCACTTCGGCGTTCTCGGCATGCGTGAACGCGTGGCCCGGCTCGGCGGCGAATTCCACCTCGAAAGCCAACCTGGGCGCGGTGCGGAAATCCGCATCCGCCTCCCCGAAACCGCTCCGGAGCCCCTGCCCGAACCCACAGCCGTTTGACCCGTGACCTCCGCGCCCATCCGCATTCTCCTGGCCGACGACCACTGCATGGTGCGCCTCGGCCTTGCCTCCATCCTCCACTCCGAGCCCGACCTGCAAGTCGTCGCCGAGGCCGCCTACGCCACGGAAACCCTGGAGCAATACCGGCAACACCAACCCGACATCTCCCTTCTCGACGTCCGCATGCCTGGCGGCGGCCTCGAAGCCCTGCGTCTCATCCAAGGTGAATTCCCGGAGGCCCGCAGCATCATGGTCACCACGCACGACCGCGAGGAATACATCCACAGCGCGGTCGCCGCCGGAGCCCGCGGCTACCTGCTCAAGAGCGCCGACGAAGCCGCCGTCGTCGAGGCCGTCCGCCGTGTCCACCAGGGCGGCCGCTACTTCCCGGCCGCCATCACCGCGCGCCTCGCCGAACGCGCCCAGGCCCGCGCCCTCACCGCGCGCGAAGTGGAAATCCTCGACTTTGTTTACAAAGGTCTGAGCAACAAAGAAATCGCCGCCCTGCTCCAGCTCAGCGAATTCACCGTCAAAGGCCACATCAGCAACATCATGTCCAAGCTGGAAGCCAGCGACCGCACCGAAGCCGTCGCCATCGGCCTGCAACGCGGGATTATCGAGTTGGACTAGTGCGCGACGCTGAAAACACTTTTAGGGAGGTCACCAACATGACGTTCACCATCCTGCCGAGCTCAAATCGCCCACCTTCCCAAATCGACTTCCCATGAAAATATTACTTCTCATCACTCTCGTCGTTGTCTCGGCTCGAGCTGCCGAAATCCCCATCGTCTTCGAAAATCGACCGGAATTTGGCGTCCCGATCGAAGCTCAACGCCAAGAGCACTCCGTCCCCGCCGAAGCTCAACTTCACGATCAATCCGATCATGGCAGCCACGGCCCACTTTCAAAAGCCCTTGGCGATTCCCTGGAATCCGTCACGGTTCGCTATTTCAACAAGGCCTGGACTGACCAAAAGCAGGTGACCAGCTACCTCACCGGTCTCCTCGCTGATCCGAAAACGGAAATGTACGCCTTCCAAATCTGGCAACAGAGCGTCGGCGAACCCGAAATCGAATGCATTCTAAACTTCAAACAAGGCTCGCAAGGTCGTTTGCTACTCTGGGGCACGGCCGCCTGTTACCGTGATCAATCGGGCAAATGGTGGTTTCTTTCAGTATTCGACTACTACCATCGCCAGCACCCGCAAGGGACCCGCAGCTCGGCGACCAAGCCTACGAAAAAAGAAAACTAACCAGTTAACCAATTAGAGCAACGCGATAAAGTATCATCATCATCGAAGTTGGCGAGTACGGTCACTTTTCCATCAAGAGACACTTTTAAAATAGAGCCGAGGCCCTCCCCTTCGGCATCGGCTTCACCGTAGAGAGACCCGTCTTTTCCCTGAACCAGAAGTCCCACAGGATTTCCGGCGTAAAAACTGTGAAGGGTCGTCACTTTTCCCGCGGGCGATACGCGGACCACTGATCCGGCGCTGATCGCTTGTGAGATCGAAGTCGTCCCAAATCGGTTTCCGTCATTTCCGAGAGTCAGTCCATTGATCCGAGCGCCGCATGTGTACGTCCATCACGGAATCGCCACCCTCACCAACGCCTGCGATCCATCGGCAAAGGTCGCCACGATGGCAATATTCCCAGCATCGTCATAACCGGACGCCGAGCCGCTTCCGCCGGGCGCGAGCGCGGCAAAGCTTCGCACCGTCTTGTTTGTCCCTCCAACATTCAGCACATCGCCATCGCAAAAGAGCAGCTGCAGTGCTCCATCGCTCCCCACACCCCACATTCCCAGGCGGTTCGCGTTGTTAACCGCCGCTGCCGGATCGACCGCCAGCGTCCCCAGAAATACCGGCCCGCCGGCTGCGCTCTTCGGCAATACGAGCGACCCAAAGCTCGACCACACTCCTCCGCCCGGAGCCCGTCCGCCCGCATTCGCGAGCACCTGACACGTCGCCCCATCCGCCGAGTAGCCGATCGCCACAACAGAGGCGCCGCGATCGCTATCGCTCGCCGTAAACCGAAACGCCACGTTTCCACCGGCTCCTACGATCGGATCCTGCAATGCACTGATCCGCAGATTATTCATCGGATGCCCGCCGTCATCGATCCCGACCAAATCTCCCTCGCGCGCAAGCAGAACCGGATCATTCTGACCATCCGCCGTGATCAGCGCCACATTGTTATTACCCGTCACGCGATTCGCCCCGCCCGTACCGAGATTTGCCAACACCGCGCAATGTCCACTTCCGAAAGCCGGGAGACCAAAGCTCGTGATGGTCGGAGCTCCGATGCCGTCGAAGCCGGAAATCGCGTGCACACCCGTTTCGACGAGCAGCTTCAAATCCTGAGTGCCATAGGCGCTGGCAGGCACAGAATAGATGCCTCTAGCCTGGCCGAAACTGTACTGGAGCGACAGGCCAAAATCGGCGGCGTCTGCACGCCAACGTCCGTGAGCTGCAGTCCCAGCGCTGCCCACCAGCGTCTTTATCCCGGCGATCGTAACACCTTCGCTCGTGACGTATTCGTTCGCCACAAGAATTCTCCGGCTTCCTCCCGCAATCGCGCAGACCGCCAGATTATTTTGCGCATTCAGGCCAGTCCCCTGCAACGTCGCCAGGAAAAAGGTGTTTGCGCCATCGCCGTCGATCGCCAGAAAGTTTGCGACGGTTGCATTGGCGTTCGGATCTAGACCCGGCGCGTCGAGGTTGCCGCTCCCCGTTTGGAAGGCCGCCGTCGGATTCCCGGTTGTGAGCCCGGTGACAAGGGCGACGTTGTTATGCGCAGTGATCCCGCCTTGGCCCGGGAGAAGAGTCACGAGCGCAGCATCCCCGCACGGCAGGCCAAGTTTGGTAATCACGGCGCCCGGCAATCCGGGAATTTGCCCACCGACCGCCAACAAAACCCCGCCATCACTGCCAAAGATCGCCGAAACCGCATTTCCTCCCAGCGTATAGGCTCCGGAAAAGGCGCCCGTCTCCGGCACGCCAAATCTCGAGAACGTCGCGCCGTTTAATCCTGGCACGGCGCCGCCCTTTAACGCTACGATCGTCGCATTTACAGCATTGGGGGCGAAGTTGGCCGTCAGGCTCAGCCCCGGTGTCACCGTGAAAGTCAGCGGGTTGTCGGTTGAAGGGGCCAGCGAACCGTTTGCGTCCGCGCCGGTCCACCCGGTGAAAGCATAACCTCGATTCGGCCGCGCCGTCACTGCGCATTGCGAATTCAATTGCCGGGTCGAGGACGCCGGGAGATCCACCGCTCCCTCGGTCGGGTCATTGACTCCGACCGTCAGGGTCACCGGCGTTGACGCCGGCTTCACGCGTACGACTACCGAATTTGTCGAGACCCCGCCGAAGCCATCGGAGACTTCGTACGAAAAGGTATCTGTCCCGCTGAAGTTCGGCGCGGCTACATATAGTATTTTACCATTGACGATGCTTGCTCTCCCGTGGGCCGGTTTGCCGACCTTCGAGACGGAAATTGCATCTTGGTCCGGATCGGAGACGCTCGCGAGGATATCCAGCGTCGCGCTCGCCCCCGCGATTACGCCAGCATGGATCGGCGAGGCGATCGGAGGCAAATCAGCAGTTACAAATGTCGCATCCCGCCCGCGCGCGGTTCCTTTTGCGTTCGTCGCCGTGATCGTATAATGATATAGCGTGTGCCCCGCGAGACCAGCCAAGGCGCCGGAAGCCGGCGCACGACTCACACCCGAGCCGACTTGCTGCGCGGCGGTGGCTTTGCCGTAGGCCTCGGTGAGACCAAATTCTACCACATAGCTCGTCGCCAGCGCTCCGGGAGCGATGTTGCCGGTCACGGTCGCCTTTCTGGCGGAGATATTCTGCGCGGGGCCGACCAAGACCGACGGCGCGCTCGCTCCCATCGGCAGCGTATAGAGGTAGCTCGCCGTGGCTCCATAAAGTTGACTTCCGCTGAAAACGACACCGCCCACCGGCTTGTCGTCGTAGAATGAGTAGAGCGTCATCAACTGTCCTTCCGGCGTCACGCGGAACACGGTTCCATAACCCGGGTTTTCCACAATATGTTCACTACCTTGGAAAGAGTCGCCGCCTTCACTCGTCGTTCCATAGAAGTTGCCATCATCACCCAGCACAAGTTCAGCCAACGGAGATGCGCCGTTTGAACCCTTAAAATTGACGAGTGTCGTGAGCGTGCCCGTCGGCGTGATCTGAAAGATGGTCCCAAAGCCTGCGCTGCCGCCGCCGGCGGTGGTCCCGTAGAAATTTCCATCGCGTCCCAGTGCCAGTCCCGCATTCGGGTTCGAGCCGTTGAAGAAATTGAAATAGGCCAGCGAGGTCAGCACACCGGCACGCGTGATTTTAAAGACACTGCCATGTAAGTTGGAATCGTCCCCGCTCGTCGTTCCGTAAAGGCACCGGTCTGGACCTTCAACCAAAGCGCCGCGGGGGGCTAGACTTGTCGCATCGGAACCGAAATTGTACAGCGTCGTCAATACACGCTGCCGGGTGACCTTATAAACCGAGCCATATCCGTTGCTGCCGCCAGCTTCTGTCGTGCCGTAAAAATTGCCGTCATCGGCTTCTATCAAAGCGCCGGCAAACCCGCCGCCGATCGGATTGTTGAAATTTGCGACATCCGCCAGGGGGGCGCCGTTCGGAGAGATCCGGAAAATCGCCCCGGCCGAGTTTGCTGCACCTCTGCCGGCAGCGCCATAGAAATTCCCGTCACTCGCCTGCAGCAGTGGCGCCTCGCAATCGGCTCCATTGTCGCCCGTAAAATTTGCCAGGACCGTGAACGCTCCCGCGGGCGTGAGGCGAAAGACGACGCCCGAGCCAGGATCGTTCAAGGAGCTAAAGGAGCTGCCGCCTTGCGTCGTCGTTCCATAGAGATTTCCGTCCGAACCGCGAACGAGGCCCGCTCCCACAGCCAAGCCGTTCTTCGGCTCGAGCTGTGCCAGATTACTCCGTACACCCGCCGCACTCACCTTGAATACCGTTGGCAGGGTGGTATAGCGGCTTCCAAACGTCATCCCGAAGAGATCCCCCGCAGCATTCAGCACGATGCGGCCATAGGGATAGGCTCCGTCAATTCCGGTGAATCGGACGACCGTAGTAAATGTTCCATCCGGGGCAATTTTGAAAACCGTGCCGAAACCTGCCGGTGCTTCGCTATCGCTCAATCCACCCGTTTCAGTGACCCCATAAATGCTGCCATCAGGGCCCAGAGTCAGACCGCCGCCCGGCGACGAACCATTCGTTTTGTCAAAGGCGACGATGGTGCTAATGACGCCATCCGGAGTCACTTTGAAGACGGTCCCCCTTCCGCCACTCGTTACCCCATAGAAATCGCCGTTCGGACCTTCGATCAACTCGCCAAATGGCAAAGAACCATTGGCCCCATTGAAAGTCGCGATCGTCGTTAACACTCCGGCGAGCGTCATCTTGAAGATCGTGCCGTATGCGCCTGCCGCGCTAAAGCCGTCGCTGGTCGTTCCATAGAAATTTCCGTCGGAGCCCTGCGTCAACCCTCCTTTTGGCGCGCCGCCGTTGTGCCCGGTGAATTCGACCAGCGTCTTCCAGACCCCGGCCGGCGTCACCCGGAAAATTGTTCCGCTCGGCGCTCCTCCGGCGCTGTAGCTAGTCCCGTAAAAATTCCCGTTGCTACCCTGGATCAATCTGCCTGCCGGGCGATCATTGGAGCCGAAGCTGGCCAGCAGGGTGACCGTTCCTTCGGGAGTCATTTTAAAAATGCCGCCAGCATTGGCTATGCCGCCCGTATCGGTTTGCCCATAAAAAGAGCCGTCGCTCGTCTGAAGGAGCGGCCCGAACGGATTGGAATGGTAAAAGCGGTGCAGCGTCGTCACCGTTCCCGTCGGCGACACGCGGAGCAGCAATCCGACGTCGTCGTGACCGAAATCGGCCGAAGCGGTCCCGTAGAGATTGCCGTCGTTAGCAAGCAGGAGCCCATGCATCGGAGCGCCACCCTCAAAGAAAACGAGTTTATCAGCTTGTGCGTGAAGTTTGGCGGGTTCCGCCAGGAAAAGGGCCGACAGCAGCGCCGCGCCGAGCATGGCCGGGACCCGTGTGAAAGCTGTGCGAACGAACGGAATCAAGATCTTCATCGAATTTCAGAATCGGGGACTAAAACGACTCGGACCACTCGTCCAGCAGGCGCAGGCATATTTTTATCAATAGCCGCCAATGCTCGTCAAGCTAGGGATTTAGCTTACCGTCCAAAAAATCGCATTTTCCCGATTTAGCTTTCAATCCCCGCCGCGCTCTCGCTGCAGTTGCCACTCGGTCGCCCCTCATCAACCTCCAGGCTGGAGGCAGCACTTCTTATACTTCTTGCCACTCCCACAGGGGCAAAGGTCGTTGCGGCCGATTTTAGGCGCGGCTTGAACCGGGGTGGCAGAATCCTCAGCTCCTTCCTCATTGGCGAAATCTTCCTCGTCCGAAGAAAGAACCTGCTCCCATTCTTCGGCGGCGTTCGTAATCAATCGGGAATACTCGCGGATGCTCGCAAAGCGCTCCTCACGATCGGTGAGAGCCTCCTCCTCGACATCTTCGAGAAATCCGATGAGCTCCTCGTCCACCAACTTGCGCTTATATAATTTACGGATCTTCGGGAGGAAGAGGGAGCCATCGAGATCCAGGCAGGCATCCACCAGGTTGGTCCACATCTCCGGATCATCGGCAAATGCATTGCCGTCGAAGAGCTGGTGGAAGAATTGAACGACCTCGTCCAGGGGCTGCAATCCCCAAGCCACACGCAGGACAAGCGCATGGAGAGCCGCCGAGCGTGCATCCGCGCTATGCGATTTGTGCAGAACGCTTTCTTTCAGCAACCCTGGATTCTTTCGTGTCACACCGAGGAGCAACCGCGAACCATGCTCCAAAACTGAAAAGCCAAAAGCAGCCTCCTGCGAGTCGATGTCGAGGCCCAGCGCAGCGAGCAGCGGCTCGAAGGCGCTCGCCGCCTGAAGCTGAGCGAGAAGAAATAGCCCAATCGTAGGCAAATAGAAGTACTCTTCGGATACCGGATCGCGGACGACGCATTCCACTGCAGCGATGAAGAGTGGAATAAACTCCTCGGGGCGCTGCTCCACCTCGGCCACGGCTTCCGTGCAATCGTTGGCGTCGGGGTCATCAAGGGCGTCGAGGATTTCTTGGGTCGTCATGCTTTCGGAGAAAATGGAGACGGAGTCTTGCCACAGTCACGCCCGCGAGCAACGCCCGATTTCGCCCCCGTCCTGCCGCTCATCGTGTCCGACGATCCGACATCTCTCCCGCCGGTTGAAAATATCCGCCTTGACTCCGGCCCATAAGTTCGTAACTTCCGAACTATGGAATCAATCCTCTGCCCAATCATCCGTTCGAGCAAAGATTCCGTCTGCTCCGCCGGCGGACCCGTTCTTTCGGTCGACGGCTTGCCGTAGCAGCCTTTCTCTCTGTTCCGTCGTCGTCGGTGAAACTCTGTCGACGCTTTACTTTCCGACCCGACCCACACCAGGCGCCTCATTGCGCGCCCTGTTTTTGTCGCTCTCGCACGCTCATTTCGCATTCATTCCCATACTCTATGGAAGACACTCGTGATCTCGCCTTATTGGAGCCCGCGCCAACCCCGCGGAATACCACCCCGCCCCAAAACTCCTCCCGCCCTACGCAGAAAAAGCGCCGTTTTCCCATTCTCCCTGTCGCCCTCGCCGCCCTCGGCCTCGCAGGCGCCGCTCTCTGGCGAGCACATACGGCACAGGATAGCGCCCAAACTCCGACCGGCCCCGCCGCCGCTCCCGTGTTGGTGACCGTCCAAACCATCACCCCGCAAAAACTCCGCCTCTGGAACGATTTCTCCGGCCGCCTGCGCGCCGTCGCCTCCGCCGACATCCGGCCGGAAGTCAGCGGCCGCATCACCGAGGTCCGCTTCCGGGATGGCCAATCCGTCCAGGCCGGCGACGTCCTCTTTGTCATCGATCCGCGCCCCTTTGAGGCCGCCGTAGCCCGCGCCCGGGCGCGCATCGCTTCTGCCGAAGCCAACCTGAAATTCACCAAATCCGAGCAGACCCGCAATAGCTCGCTCCTGCAAACCCGCGTCATCGCGCAACGCGAATTCGACCAGACCGACAGCCTCCACACTTCCTCGGCCGCCGAACTCCTCGCCGCCGAGGCCGATCTGAAGACCGCCGAAATCGACGTCGACCGAGCTTACGTCAAGGCCCCCATCACCGGCCGCGTGAGCCGCGCCGAACTCACGGTGGGAAATCTCGTGCAGAGCGGTTCCGGCGCGCCCCTCCTCACCTCCATCGTCTCGGAAGACGGCATCTACGCCGACTTCGAAGTCGATGAGCAAACCTACCTCGCCACCATCCGCGACGCCGCCGTCGGCAATGACCAGGAAAGCCGGATCCCGGTCGAACTGACCACGGTCGGCGAAGCCAACGCCAACCATCGCGGCTTCATCCAGAACTTCGATAACAAACTCGACGCCGCCTCCGGCGCCATTCGCGCCCGCGCCCGCTTCGAAAATGCCGACCACTCGCTCGTCCCGGGCATGTTTGTTTCCGTACGACTGGCGAGCAGCCGCGAACGCGATCTCCTCGTCGTGCCCGACCGCGCCATCGGCTTCGATCAAAGCAAGAAATACCTCTTCATCGTCTCGGCGGAGCAGAAGGTCGAGTACCGCGAAGTCGAACTGGGCCACGAATTCGGCGGCCAGCGCGTGGTCGTGAACGGCCTTGCCGCCGGCGAGCGCGTGATTGTCGACGGTCTGCAACGCGTGCGTCCCAGCGCCATCGTGCAGCCCACGGAAGTCCCGGCCGTTCAGCTTGCCTCGGCTACATCGGTCCGCTGAAGCCGAAGCGCACGCCTGACGGCGCTAAAAAGCCCCCGACACAGCAAGCCTGCGCCGCACTTAATCCCGCGCCATGAATATCTCACGTTTCTTCATCGACCGGCCGATCTTCGCCGGCGTCATCTCGTTTGTTATTTTCCTCGCCGGGCTCATCGCGGTCTTCCAATTGCCGATCTCAGAGTATCCCGAAGTCGTGCCGGCCACCGTCGTCGTGACCGCGCAGTTTCCGGGCGCGAATCCCGAAACGATCGCGCAGACCGTCGCCACGCCGCTGGAAGAACAGATCAATGGCGTGGAAGACATGCTTTACATGTTTTCCCAGGCGGCGAGCGACGGGAAGCTCACGCTCACGATTACCTTCGCCCTCGGCACCGATCCGAACCTGGCGCAGCAGTTGGTGCAGAATCGTGTGAACCAGGCCCTGCCCCGCCTGCCCGAGGTCACACAACGCATCGGCGTCACCACGGTAAAAAGCTCGCCCAATCTTACCATGGTCGTGCATCTTACTTCGCCGACCGGCCGGTATAACATGCTCTACCTGCGAAATTACGCGGTGCTGAATGTGAAGGACCAGCTCTCGAAGATCCAAGGCGTGGGCCAGGTGCAGCTCTTCGGCTCCGGTGACTACGCCATGCGCATCTGGCTGAATCCGGAAAAAGTCGCCGAGCGCGGCCTTTCCGCCGATGAAGTCATTGCCGCGATCCGCAGTCAGAATGTCCAGGCCTCTGCCGGCGTGATCGGCGGACCGCCCTACAAGAAAGGCTTGGAACTCCAGGTTCCCGTAAATGTCGAGGGTCAGCTCAAAGACCCGCATGAATTCGAGGAAATGATCGTCAAGCGCAGCGCCGACGGCGTTGTGACTCGACTGAAGGATATCGCACGCATCGAGATCGATGCCGCCGAGTACGGCCTGCGATCCCTGCTCAATAACCACGACGCCGTCGCCATCCCCATCTTCCAGCTTCCTGGAGCCAATGCCATCCACGTCTCCGACAGCGTGCGCGCAGCCATGGCCGAATTGAAGAAGGATTTTCCCGAGGGCGTCGAGTACTCCATCGTCTACGACCCCACCGTCTTTGTGCGCGAATCAATTCACGCCGTCGTCCATACTTTGTTGGAAGCGCTGGTCATGGTGGTGCTCGTGGTCGTCCTTTTCTTACAAACCTGGCGGGCCTCCATCATCCCGCTCCTCGCCGCGCCCATTTCCATCGTCGGCACGTTTGCCGTCATGCACCTGGCTCACGGATCCATCAATGCGCTTTCGCTGTTCGGCCTGGTGCTCGCCATCGGCATCGTCGTCGATGACGCCATCGTCGTGGTCGAAAATGTAGAGCGCAACATTCACCAGGGCCTCTCGCCGCACGATGCCACGGTCAAGGCCATGAACGAAGTCACCGGCCCCATCACCGCCATCACGCTGGTGCTGTGCGCGGTCTTCGTGCCCATCGCCTTCATCCGCGGCCTCACCGGCCAGTTCTACAGCCAGTTCGCGCTCACCATCGCTTTCTCCACGCTGATTTCTGCGTTCAATTCCCTCACCCTCAGCCCCGCCCTTGCCGCCATCTTGCTCCAGGGCCATCACGAAAAGAAAGACCGCCTCACCCTGCTCATCGACCGAATCTTCGGCGGCTTCTTCCGCGGGTTCAATCGGCTCTTCGATCGCGGATCCGTCGGCTACGGCCACACGGTCGGCGGCATTGTCCGCCGGAAGGGCATCGCCCTCGGGCTCTTCGTTGCGCTCATCGGCGCCGCCTGGTTCATGTTTCACAAGGTTCCAACCGGGTTCGTCCCGGCGCAGGATAAAGCATACCTTGTCTGCTTTGCGCAATTGCCCGACGGCGCGAATCTGGAGCGCACGGGAAAGGTCATTCGTGAAATGACGGACATCGGCCTGAAGGAGCCGGGCGTGCTCAATTCCGTAGCCTTCCCCGGCCTCTCCATCAATGGCTTCATCAATAGCCCCAGCTCCGGCATCGCTTTTCTCACGCTCAAGCCCTTTGAAGAGCGCAAGGGAGCCGATTTCACCGGCGCTGCGATTGCCCGGAAACTCCAGGCTAAGTTCGACAAGATCCAGGATGCCTTCGTCGCCGTGTTCCCGCCGCCGCCCGTCCAGGGCCTCGGCACCATCGGCGGTTTCAAGCTCCAGATCGAAGATCGCGCCGATCTCGGCGCCGCCGCGCTCGATGCCGCGGTGAAGCAAGTCGCAGCCAAGGGAAATAGCACCCCGGAGCTCGCCGGCATCTTCAGCAGCTACCAGATTAACACCCCCGAGATTTTCGCCGACCTCGATCGCACCAAGGCTCAACAGCTCGGCGTCAGCATCCAGGAGGTCTTCGACACCATGCAGGTCTACCTGGGTTCCCTTTACATCAATGATTTCAACAAATTTGGCCGCACCTACGAAGTCATCGCTCAGGCCGATCGCGATTTCCGCTCTTCGCCCGATGACATCCTGAAACTGAAAATCCGCAATGCCGCCGGAGAAATGACACCCCTCGGCGCCATGATCCATCTGCGCGACTCCACCGGCCCGGAGGCCGCCATGCGCTACAACGCCTATCGCTCCGCCGATCTCAATGGCGGCCCGGCGCCCGGCTACTCCTCCGGCCAATCCCAGGCCGCCATCACGCGCATCCTCAAGGATACATTGCCGAAGGGCATGAGCTTCGAGTGGACCGATCTGAACTTCCAGGAAATCATCGCCGGCAACACCGCGCTGCTCGTCTTTCCCATTTGCGTCCTGCTTGTCTACCTAGTGCTCGCCGCGAAATACGAAAGCCTTCTCCTGCCTCTCGCCGTCATTCTCATTGTCCCGCTGTGTCTGCTTTCCGCGATCTGCGGCGTCTGGCTCAGTAATGGCGACGACAACATTTTCACGCAGATCGGCCTCTTCGTCCTCGCCGCCCTCGCCTGTAAAAACGCCATCCTCATCGTCGAGTTCGCCCGCGAACTCGAGACCACCGGTTACGACACGCTCCCCGCCGCCATCGAAGCGGCTCGCTTGCGCTTACGCCCCATTCTCATGACTTCCTTCGCTTTCATCATGGGCGTCCTCCCCCTCGTGACCTCTACTGGCGCCGGCGCCGAAATGCGCCGCGCCATGGGCATCGCGGTCTTCTCCGGCATGTTGGGAGTTACGATCTTTGGGCTCTTCCTTACGCCGGTCTTCTATGTCGTCCTGCGCAGGGTGGAACAGGCCGTCACCGGACGGGCCAAGCCGGTCAATCATAGCCACACTCACTCGCCGACGGAACACCTTCCAGTCGTTTCAGCCGACAGCTCGATCCTCGGCGCAAATTGAAGTTCTGCGCCAACGGCGCGCCTCATCTTAGTTGAATCACGACTTGGGGAAGTAATGCGGCACGAATCTGCTCAGATTGCCCGTCACCGCCGACTCGTCTTCGCGAATCCCCAATCCCGCCGCTTCCTCGCCAATCACCCACACGCCGAGGACCGGGCGCTGACCGTCGAATTCGGGCACGTCCGCCAGCCTTTGAAACACTTTGGGACCGGCTCCATAGGGTCCGCCGGTTTCGTAAGCGGCGCCATCTTCTTCGACAATTGTCACATTGGAGCCTTCGCGGGACAGATACGGTTTGGCGGCGTATGCGCCCTCGTTGAATTTCTGAAAACTAGCTTCCAAAAGATTCGGGTGATTCGGAGCGATTTCCCAAAGGATCGGCAAAATTGCTTTCGTGGAGAAAATCATCTTCCACGCGGGTTCGATCACCCGCATCGCTTCCACATGAGCGCCGAAAGGATCCGTCAATAGCCATTCCCACGGATACAGCTTGAAAAGCGCCTCGATCTTCCGTTCGCGAAGATCGGTGAAATTTCGGCCATTCCAACCGATTTGGTCCATGCCGAGTATTTCGGAAACCTTGATGCCCGCCTGCATTGCGCAATCTGCGATATAGAGGGTATTCTCGTAATCCTCGAGAGCATGCCGCGCACACCCCAAATAGATCTGGCGCACCCGTCCATGCCTTTTAAATTCCTTCCAGCGGGCAATCAACCGCTCGTGAATCGAATTCCATTGCTCCTCTCGAGGGAAAACGTCTTTCAACCAATGCCATTGCACCACCGCGGCTTCCAAAAGACTGGTCGGAGTATCCGCATTGTACTCCAAAAGTTTTGGCTCCCCTCCGCGGCCATCGTAGGCGAGATCGAAGCGGCCATAGAGTGAGATTTCATCGAAAGCCGGATTATTCCACGAAGCGAGAATCAAACTCTTCGCCCGCTCGCCGATGCCCAGTTCCCGAAAGCGGTCTTTGGCAATGCAATGTTCGACTCCGGCAATGGCCAACTCCTGGAGACGGTTTGCCGCCGCTTCCAGAAAGTCTACCTCGCCGGCGCTGAATACATACGCGGCCGCTTCATTCCAATACGGAACGCCTTTCGCCGTGTGGCAGCAGAATCCGGTGTCCTCCACTTTCCTCTGCCAATCAGTTCGGGGTTCCAACCTGATCCGTTCCATCGCGCTATTCCCCTCCGCCCCCGCCGTGACCACCGCCGCCGGCGTGGCCGCCGCCTTCTCCTCCGACACCATGCCCGCCGCCCTCCCCGGCGACGCCTTCGCCAGTCCCACCAAAACCTCCTCTTGCCGAACTCCCGCCGGCAATTTCTCCCTCCGTCATTCCCCCGCGCGATGAATAGTTTGCCGTCGAAACATTCGAGCCGGGAACGCTGCTATAGCCGTTCTCGCGAGTATACCAAGGATAATAGTGTCCGCCGGAATACGTATAAACCTGCTTGTCATCATCCTCGTAAATCGGATTTCCGTCTTGATCATACATCGGGTTTCCGGCTGCGTCCTTTTTTACCTGCGGAGGATGTCGATGCGAACATCCGAAAACGGTCGCCGCGAATGTGACGCCAACCAGCAGTTGCCTGATCGATTGGGTCATTTGTCTTCGTTTCATGGGTGTTTTCTAGGGAACGACGTAGATTATCAGTGAAAAACCTTTCCCGCGGCAACCCACCTTTTGCGGCAGTCATTCAGATGACCAGCGACGCCAGAATCTCGGGTGTGAATTCCAGGCGCCGGCCCGCCGCTATTTTCCGAAGGTGCGGAAATGAATCGCGCTTTGCAATGGCGGCGCCGTGATTTTGCCGCCCCCTTTTTGGTTCGCTTCGAAAAGCGATCACCGGACGGGTATCTATTTCGTCATCCCAAGACTCTTTTCCACCTGCGGATCCGGAGTGGCGCCGAGATCACGGGCCTTTAGATAGTGCCGGCGCGCCAATTCCACTGCGGGTGGAGTGCGCTGCAAATAAAAGACCGCCAGATCGAAATGCGCCTCGGCATCGTCCGGCTTCAGCTCGATCGCTTTGCGCATCTCGTCCTCTGCTCCTAGGTACCAGCCTTTTTTGCCCAGCGTCACGCCAAAGTAGTGGTGAGCGCGGGCGTCGTTCGGATTGATCGCCGCCGCCTGAGCCAGAGCGCCCAGAGCCCGATCGAGTTTCTCCTGGTCAAAGTAAATCACCCCGAGCACCAGCCACGCCGCCCCCAGCTCCGGCTGGACGTGTAGCGCTGCTGTCAGGAGACGCTCGGCTTCCGGATAGTCCTTCTGGCGCTGGGCGATGAGACCGAGATTGATCAGCGTGGGCACATTGTCCGGAGCGCCGGCGAGCGCTTTTTGGAAGTCCGCCTTCGCGCCATCGAGATCGCCGTGATTGAATTTCTGCATCGCCTCGCGCACCGATTTTTGCACTTCCGCAGGAAGATTGTTCGACTCCGGAGCGACGGGATCTGTCGGCGCGACCTCCTCTTTCGCGACAGGTGTCGCAGGCGCGGCTGCGGCTGGCGGCGTCGCCGCGAAACCCGCGTCCGGCACACAAGCCATGGCGCTAAAAAATAAGATCCCGTCCAGTAAGGATATTTTCATGCGAGACGTCGGGAGTTCGACCAGTTTCGAAGCAAAGCAGCCAGCCCGGAGGGCTGCCGTAAAGCAGCCGGGGGTAACATCCCCGGTTCAGATTCAAACAAACGCTGCGCCCCGGCAGAGGCGCCGGATAAAATGACACTTAATATTTGGCAGCTCGTATTCATGGCGAAAGCTTACGCCTTGCCCAATTCTCTCGCCCGCTCCGTCGCTTTCCGCACGGCGCCGATCAAGGCCGACCGCAAGCCGCCTGCCTCCAGCGCCTCAATTCCGGCAATGGTCGTACCGCCGGGACTCGTCACCATATCCCGCAAAACCGCCGGATGCTGCCCCGTCTGCAAGACCATCTCCGCCCCGCCGGCCACCGTCTGCGCGGCCAGCTGCAGCGCCAGATCCCGAGGCAACCCCATGAGCACCCCGCCGTCGGCCAGCGCCTCGATCATGAGATACACATACGCAGGGCCGCTGCCGCTCAGACCGGTCACCGCATCGAGCAATTCCTCCTTCACGCGGCAAACCGTCCCGATCGGCCGGAAAAGCTTCTCGGTCGCCTCCGCGTCGCCCGGCGTCGATCCTGAGCCCAACGCATAAGCCGCAGCGCCCTTGCCCACCAGCGCCGGCGTATTTGGCATGACGCGCGCCACCCGCGCCGCCGGTCCCGCCGCCTCCTGGAGCTTGGCGATGGGCAGCCCTGCGACAATGGAAACGAGCAGCTTCCCGGCGAGGTCACCCTTGAGCTCCCGCACCACGGCCAGGGCATCGCCCGGCTTCACACAAAGCACCACGACGTCCGCCTGCGCCGCCACCGCGGTATTGCTGCCCAGCGCCTGGATGCCGGTTTCGCCGGCCAATTTCTGGGCCGCCGCCGGCACATAGTCGCTGGCCACGATCTCCTCCGGGCGTAGCGCGCCCGCGGCTACCGCCCCTTGAACGAGAGCCGCAGCCATTTTGCCGCAGCCGATAAAACCAAATTTCATATGCGCCTGTGATAGTCGCACACCCACGGGAGAAAAGCGTGAAGTGCAACTGGCCCCGATTCGCAGACAACGGCGCCGGGTGAAAACGGGCTTGTCCGCCCGCGCGCATTGCGGCACACACAAAACCCTCGCGGCGTGGGCCTGGCCTCCATCCCCTCCTCCGCGCCTCTCTTCCATCGTCCCCAGTCGCACGCACCACCATGACCACAAGCACGCCCGCGCATTCTTCCCCGAAACTCCACAACGCCATGTGGCCCGGCCTCGTCGGCAAGACGCCCGGCACGGACGAACCGCCCATCTCCCTCGACCGCATGCTCGAGCTCACGGCCAACGCCGATGTCGGCGGCCAGAAATTCGAAGGTGTGGATCTTTTTCTCTTCGATCCGCACATCCCGATCGACATCTCGGAAGATGATCTCAAACGTATCGCCGACAAAATCGCCGGGCTCGGCCTGAACGTCGGATCGGTGGTGGCGCCAGTGTGGCCGGGCACCGTCGGCAGCACCGCCATGGGCGGCCCGGAGGATCGCGATAAATTCGTGCTCGCAGTGAAAAAAGCCTGTCGCATCGCCGGGATCCTCAATCGCCACGGCGTCCGGAAATACGGCGTGATCCGCATCGATAGCGCGGATAATCCCGATCACTGGTACGGCGATCCCGCCGGCAACTCTCAGAAAATCGCCGAGACCTTCCGCGCTGCCGCCGCCGTGGCGCAGGACGCCGGCGAGCGCCTGGCCGCGGAAGGCGAGATTTGCTGGGCCGGCATGCACTCGTGGAAAAACATGGTGGAGCTGCTCGAACGCGTCGGCCAGCCCGAGACCGTCGGCTTCCAGGCCGACCTCGCTCACACCTATCTTTACCTCCTCGGGGCCAATGCCCCCGAGCACGCCCTGCTCCAGCCGGGTTACTCGCAGGCCGAATTCGAAGCCGCGTACAAGCAGATGACCGATGCCCTGCGTCCCTGGACCATCGATTTCCACGTCGCGCAAAACGACGGCTCCGTGCACGGCACGGGTTCCCATGACAAAACCGGACGCCACTGCCCGGCCGACGATCCGAATGGCAAGCTCGATATCACCAAGGCCTCGGGCTATTGGCTCCGCGAGGCCGACGGCTCGCCGCGGACCGTCTTCAAACACATCTGCTGGGACGGCTGCATGTTCCCAAATGCCATGCTGGAAAAGCAGGAAACGTGGAACACCATCCTCGCCGCGATGATCAAAGTGCGCGACGCGCACGGCTGGTAATCCCTCACCCGAGCCGGGTATTGCCAGCCGCTAGCAAGCGTGCTGCAATCCCGGCCTCTCTCCAACTATTCCTGCACTCTGCCAATCTCCTGCATGAGCAAAAAATCTCTCAACATCGGCATCGTCGGCTATGGCTTCATGGGCCGCACGCACGCAAACGCATACGTCCAAGCTCCCCATTTCTTCGATCTCCCGCTGCAACCCGTCCTGAAGGCCGCTTGCGGACGCGACGCCGAAAAGGTGCGGGCCTATGCCGCAAACTGGGGCTTTGAAAGCACGGAAAGCGATTGGCGCGCGCTCATCGACCGCAAGGATATCGACGCGATCGACATCTGCACGCCGAACGATTCGCACGCCGAGATTGCCATCGCCGCCGCGCGCGCGGGCAAGATGGTGCTCTGCGAAAAGCCGCTTTCGCTCGACGGTCCGCAAGGCGAGGAAATGGTCAAGGTCATCGAGGAAACCGGGGTGCCAAATACTGTCTGGTACAACTATCGCCGCGTGCCCGCGGTGAGCCTGGCCAAGCAGCTCATCGATCGCGGCGATCTCGGCCGCATTTTCCACTACCGCGCGAATTTCCTGCAGGATTGGACGATCAGCGCAGATCTCCCGCAGGGCGGCGCCGGCCTCTGGCGCCTGGATGCGAAAGCCGCCGGCTCCGGTGTGACCGGCGATCTCCTCGCCCACTGCATCGACACCGCCATCTGGCTGAACGGCCGCATCACGGAAGTCTCGGCCATGACAGAAACCTTCATCAAGGAGCGGAAACACACCGCCACCGGCCAGGTTGAAAAGGTCGGCATCGACGACGCCTGCGCCTTCCTGGCCCGCTTTGAAAACGGCTCCCTGGCCATCTTCGAATCGACGCGTTATGCCCGCGGCCACAAGGCCCTCTACACACTGGAAATCAACGGCGAAAACGGCTCGCTGGCCTGGGATCTCCACGATCTCCATCGCCTCAAGGTCTTCAACTACAGCGACGAAGGCCTCGTCCGCGGCTGGCGCAATGTCCACGTCACCGACGGCGACCAGCCGTACATGAAGCAGTGGTGGGTGCCGGGCCTCCAGATCGGCTACGCCGAAAGCTTCATCCACCAGGTCGCGAATTTCGTGCAGGCGGTCGGCCTGCACGGGACATGTTCGCCCACGTTCCGCGAAGCGCTGGAGACCCAATACGTGTGCGACGCCGTCCTGGCCTCGGCCAAAGACGGGCAGTGGAAGAAGATCAAGCACGCGATTTAGGCGCGCGCGGGTTGAGTTAGCTTTCAAAGAGCGAGGCGCCACGCGCCTCGCTCTTGCGCACATTCATTATGTGCGCTCCGGGAGTTTGGCCAATTTGCAATCGGCGCGCGTGGCCTAGGCCAAGGAGCGACGGTTTCCAACCGCCCTGGGGGAATGTCCTCGGGAGGGAGCGGTGAGTCTGCGGGCTGGCCATCCCCGCTTCGCAAAACGCCAAACTCCATGGCGCGCCTTCGGTGCGCTCGCAGCCCGGAGGGCGCCCGGAGGGCTGCCGTAAAAGAGCCGGGGATAACATCCCTGGAATTGTCACTACGCAGATTGGATCCCGGCAGGGGTGCTGGAGCATAAGGCGCTCAACACGAACATGATGCGTGCCGATCTTCCACGGCCATAACAATAACTTCCAGCTCGACCTGAATCCCTCGGGAGTCGGAGATTCGATCACGGTCACTGGAACCGCCACGCTCCTCGGCAACGAGACCGTGACCCTGAATCCGCTGACGCCGGTGTTGCCGCTCGGGATTTACAACATCCTTACCGCAGGCACGCTGAGCAATACGGTTTCCTTTACCGTATCGAACCCCGGCGGTCCGAGCGCCCTGCACTACTCGGTGGCGCCAGGGGCGGGCGCTCAATCCAATCAATTGCTTCTGACGGTCTACACGACTCCCACGGTCTGGACAGGAGCTGCCAGCGCCACGTGGGATACGACTAACTTTCCAGCGCCAGCAAAGCCAGCATCCGCCCCGTTTTCCCCTTCTCCGCGCGATAGGAGTAATACAAATCTGGGTGACACGCCGTGCAGATGCCGCTGTCGTAAATCCGACTCACGCCGGCTTCCCGGCAACTCCCGACAATGAGCGCCGCAAAATCCACGTCGTAGCACGGCGGCCGAATGCACGGCCCGAGAAACACAACGAGATCCGCAGGATTGCTGCCATAGGTCTTCGCCATCGTTTCAATCGCCGCCGCCGCAATTCCGAGCTCCGAGCCTTTGCGTCCGGAATGCAGAAGCCCGATTGCCCGACGGACCGGATCGATCACATACACCGGGCAACAATCGGCGACATAGATTCCCAGACACACTTCCGGATTCGCCGTCACCAGCCCGTCCACCTCCGGTACACACACGGATTCCGCGACCTCGATCACCGCCACGTCCCGCCCGTGCACCTGCCGGGCGGTGACGTAAAGTCGATCGTCTAGTCGCAACTCGCGGCGCGCCGCGGCATGCGCTTCATCGAGCCGCGCCAGCGCGACTTCCCGCTCTACCGACACATCGAGTCCCGGAACGCGCTGGGTAAAGCCATGAATGCAGCCCAACCCGCGCAGCTCCGGAAATGTCTCAATGGGACTTCGCATCGCGATGTCTCCGCTCGTCGGCCGGCGGAAGCGGAGGCAGGCCGATCTCCGCGGCTTTGCCGAAGATGCTGCGCTGCGTCTTGTCGAGCGGATCGCGGAACTTCTCCGCGTAAACTGTGTCGGTCGCCGTCGCGAGGTCGAACTGCGCCATGGCGATGTTATAGTTCGCCTTGGCCTGCAGCTCCGTGCTACGCGCCGTCGTGAGCTGCACCTGCGCGTTCAAGACATCGAGCTGCGTGCCGGCGCCTGCATTGAACCGCTCCTGGGCGAGACGCACGGCTTCCAGCGCCTGCTTCACCGTCTCCTCGCCGCTCGCGATGGTCTCGCGCGCCTCCTGCAAATTGCCGAAGGAGGTCTGCACCTCGAGATCCACTTCGTGCACGGAATCTTCGTAATTCGCCCGCGCCTGCTCGAGCCGCGCCCGCGCCTGTTTCACGCGGCCATACGTCGCAAAACCGTCGAAGATCGCCCAACTGCCGGTGACTCCGAAAAACCAGCCGTTCACGGTATTGCCGATGTCGTCCGAAAGGGCGTTGTTCCGCAATTGGTACCCGGCGTTGGCATCGAGCGTCGGCTTGTATCCCGCCAACTGAACCTTGATATCTTCTGCATCGATGAGGATCGTCTGGCGTTGCACCTTCAGGAAGGGACGCCGGGCGCGCGCCACCTGGAGCGCCTCGGTGAGGCGGAGCCGTTGGCTCGGCACGCCGAGTTCGCCCACGCAGTAAAATTCCGGTTTGCCATTCGGCCCCGGATCGGCGCTCAGAGTCTTGGCCAATTGCACTTGGGCCACAAGATAGTTCGTGCGGGCGCTGATCAATTGCGGCTGCTGGTTCGCCAGCGCTACTTCCGCCTGGAGGACGTTGAAACGCGGCACAGTGCCGGCTTCGAAACGATTTTTCTGATCCTGCAGCTGCTCCCCAAGCAAGCGCACCGACTCCTCCTGCACGGTGATCAAGGCGCGATCCAGCAGCACGCTATAGAATTGCCGGCGCACCGTGGAAACGATGGTATCGACCGTATCCCGCAGTTGATAGTATGCGCTGTCCTGCGTGAATTGGGCAATCTTGATTGCCGCAGCGATCTGTCCGCCTTGATAAAGGGTCTGCCGCACCTCGAGGGTGATGTTCCAGGACTTGTCCTGCAGGATCGTGTCCGATCGCTGTTGCTCTGACTGAAGCTGACTAATGATTTTCTTGACGTCGACCGCCTGCGCGGCAGCGGTCTGAGTCGTCGTCGCTGCCGTCCCGCCACCTGAGGTCGTGGTGGTCTGGCCATCGGGCGTGGTCACGACGGCGCGAGTGCGCAAAGTCGGACCCGTACCCTCCGCCTGCGTCACGCCTGTGACTGTCGTCGTGGCGCCGGAAGCGGGCGCGGTTCCGCTGCCGATCGTGCCGAGCGGAGTCGTAGGTTGAGCCGCGGCGCTGGCCGCGACCGAGGATACGGTGGCGCCGCCGCCCGAGGAAGTGGGCGACGCCGGCACGCCGGTAACAGCCGAGCCATTTCCCTGGACGCCGCCACCTCCCGAACCGCCCCCTTTCACCAGGTTTGGATCCGTTTGATCGTAAGAGCCGGACAATGTGATCTGCGGGAGCGCTGCCGCCCTCACCTCAATGATTTGCCCCCGGGTCACTTCAATCTGCTGGAGCGCGGTGAGAATCGCCGGATTCTGACGCAGGGCGATATTGATCGCCTCGTCGAGCGTCAAATTGCCCGCGACTTTGCGCACCGGCCGGAATCCCGCCGTATGGTAGTCGGTTGAAACCGTGGTTGGAGCCGGCGTAGGGGTCGCCGCTTTGGAAGGCCGCCGTTCGCCGGCGGTGGCCGGCAGGAGTGTGCCGAGGAGAGCGAGGATGCTGCCGGTGGTGATGAAGCGCTGATTCATGCGGATTTATTCTGACAAAAATCGAAGATCTTCTCGTAGATCTGCACCCATGCCACCTGTTCTTCGGGCTCGAGGCAATTCATCATTTGCAATAGATTCGTCACCATGTCCTCGCGCACCTCGCCAACCAGAGCGGAGCCGGATGCCGTGATCTGAACCAAAATCTTCCGGCGATCGTCTTTGGCGTGCACCCGTTTCACGTGGGCGAGCTTCTCGAGGCGATCGACGAGACCCGTTGCAGCCGCCGTCGTGTGGCCCATGCGCTGCGCAATTTCCGTCATGGTCAGGTGCTTGTGCTGGCTGAGAAAGCCGAGCAGACAATACTGCGGGAACGAGACGTTCCCGCGGCCCAGCTCTTTGGAAAGAGTGAGGATGAAACACCGTTGCAGGGTGGTGAAGATATCGGCCAGGCGTTCCGCATCGGCGCGCATGGCTGGAGTTGGGGCGGTAACCATGATGAAATATTAATGCCGTGAATTTTAAAGTACGCGAAGATTCGGTCAATCTTGATCCTCAGAGAATTTGACCATCAGGATGTCTCATCCTTCGGCTCTCCTTGGTCATCTGGATTGACGTGATATTTGCGCCGGACAATCCAACCCCACTTGACCGATGAGTCAACCAGAGTTCTCAAACTTTCTTCGCACACCTGAAGATCAAGGGGCCTCGCAGACCGCTCGCTCACGATAGAACACTACGCTTTCGTATTAGTTGCACAGGTTTTCTCCTTGAGACACTCATTGCTCCCCGAACGGCCTCTCGTACACTACCCGCTCCATCATGCCTGCACTCGGCGTCCGAAATACTCTGCTCATCCTCCGCGACACTGCGCCCGGTTTTTACCTCCACGGCGGAGATCTGGGCGAAATCCTGCTCCCGGGCCGCTACATTCCCAAAGGTGCCGTCCCGGGGCATACGATCGACGTCTTTCTGTATCGGGACTCCGAAGACCGCATCGTCGCCACGACCGAGACCCCGCACCTCATGGTCGGCGAATACGGTCTGCTCAAAGTGTTGAGCGCCAATCGCCGGATGGGTGCCTTCCTCGACTGGGGCCTGAGCAAAGACCTCCTTCTTCCGTTGCGCGAGCAAGCCAAACCCGTTGCCGCTGGCGACTGGGTGGTCGCCGGCGTTTTCCTTGACCCGCAATCGGGCCGCATCGTGGCCACAACCCGGCTCAACGATCATGTGCGCAACGAGGCGCCGGCTTATTCCCCCGGCGCGCCCGTGCGCTTTCTCATCGCCGAGCGGACTTCCCTCGGCTACAAAGCCATCGTCGAAAACTCACACTGGGGTCTGCTTTATCACGCCGAACTTTCGGCGCCTTTGGAAATCGGCCAGGTGCACGACGGCTTCATCCGCGCCGTCCGGGAAGACGGCAAGATCGACCTGCGTCTCGATGCCTCGGGCTACGAGCGCGTCGCCCCCCTGGCCGACCGCATCCTCGCCGCGCTCGATGCCCAGGATGGAAAGCTGGAATACGACGACCAAAGCCCGCCGGAAGAAATCCGCCTGGCCTTCAACACGAGTAAAAAGGCCTTCAAACAAGCCATCGGCGCGCTCTACCGCGACCGCCGGATCCGCTTCACAAAACCGGGCATCGAGAGAGTCGATGAATCATCGTAGTCAAACGACGCCCGAAGGCGCTCTCTAGAAGCGCAAAGGCGCTCGATCAGTTGCAAGCCGCCCGCAGCGCACATTTATGTGCGCACTGGAGTTTGGCCAATTTCGCCCGCCGTTCGGTCGTCAGCAGACCCCAAGGAGCGGCGATTTTCAACCGCCCCGGGGTGTGTCCGTGGGAGGGAATGGCGCGTCTGCGGGCAGGCGTCCCTCCGCTTCGAAATTTAGCCTGCCCCTAGCCAAGCGCCGCGATGCAGCTCAAGCGCATCCCGCAGCCGCCGATGCGCTCGTCTGAGGTTTGGCCAATTTTGGCCTGAACCGACGCCCTGGAAAGGAGCACGGGCATTCCTGCCCGTCCCGGCGCGCCTTTGGCGCGCTGCAAGCGCATCCCTCAACTGCGGGATGCGCTCGTGCGAAGCTCCAGCTTCGTCACGAGCCAAGGAGGAGAGCTCCTGCTTTCCAGGCGGGGTGTCCGCGGGTGGGAGCGGAACGTCTCCGGGCGAGCGCGGTAAGTCCATGGGCGGAAGCCACCGCCCATAACGCTTCGAAATTTGCCAATCTCCTTTTCTCGAGGCGCAGAAGCGCTTCGTTGAAAGACTGCCGACATTCGCAGCGTATTCGCAGGCATGTTGATTGATCCATCACCTCAGCGAACTCTCCCATCCCTCAAAAAATCTGCACGCTCTCTCTGCGTCCACCGCAATCTGAGCACAATCCTTCTCGCGCTCTGCACCCTCCTGCACGTGCACGCCTCACAGGATGGCGAGATCTTTCTCAACTCGATCTCCGCCGGGCCGCCATCTCCACTTCGCGATATCATCACGGAAAGTTACGGAGATGAAAACTCCACTCAGATTTGGCTAGTTTCGGCATCGGATCCAGGAAAACGACGACTGCTCTTCATCCATCACCGTGCTGCGGACGTGATCTTTTCTGAAGACGAAAAGTGGCTGGTCATCAACGATCGCTCTGGAAGCTCTTTAGCCAATCTCCTGCTCTACCGCCGGAAGGCCGAGCTGGAATACGAGAAGGTCGACGATTTAACGTCAGCCGCATGGGCATTTTTCGAAAAGCGGCAAGGCAAATTCCATTTCGATCATTCCTATGTTGAAGCGCTTCGGTGGGCGGAAACCTCGCCGCCAGTTCTCTTCCTGTGTTTAAGCGGCCACATGGATAGCCGAAACTACACTTCCGAATGGTACTGCCTTTACAATATCTCTACCCGAAAATTCTCCCTGAACTTCGCCCGGCACAATCGCCGCGTCACGGCCATCGAATCGGAGTGACTCCCATTATTCCTATTCTTCCCCTTCTTCCCATTCCTCAATTGCCACTTTTCAAACGCCGCCGCACCCCCTCCACAAACGCCGCCACCGCCGGCGTCGTGTTCCCAATGTTCCGCAAAGTCGGCAACGCCGGATCACCCGGTGGATAACTTGCCGGATTCGCCAATTGCTCCGCCGACAAAAGCTTGCGCGCCGCGGCATTGGGATTCGTGTACGGATAGGCCGCGCTGATGAGCACACTCACCTTCGGATCCAGACAGTAGTTCATGAAATCCTCAGCCAACGCTTTCTGCGGAGCGCCCTTGGGAATGGCCAGGCTATCGATGAATCGGTGCGCCCCGCGCGCCGGCAGCGTGTAGACGAAGTGGTGATCCTTTTCCCAAAGAAGCGCCGCCTCTCCGCTCCAAACGATTCCGATATCTGCGCGGCCGTCCAACAGCGCGGTTTTCGGGCTATCCGAATCGAAGACCGCCACTTGCGGCAGCCACCGCGCCAGCACCGGCTCAGCGCGTTCCAGCGAGCGATCGCCCACTTCGGCAATGGGCAGATCGAGCGAAGCCAACGCCCAGGCCGTCATTTCCCGCGGATCGTCGATCACAACAATGCGGCCGGCATGACTGCCGTCAAAGACTTCATCCCAGTCCTGGATGGGCTTTGTGATGCGCTGGGTGTTGACCACGATGCCCACCGTTCCCGCCAACCATGGCACGCTATATTTTCCATCTGGATCATGCGCCGGATGGAGATACCGATCGTCGAGATACTTTCGGTTGCGGATGCGTGAGACATCGAGGAGTTCCAACTCGCCTTTCTCGGCCAACGACTCGACATAAAAGCCACTCGGCTGGATGAGATCGTAGAAGGCGGGCTTCTTCTGCAACATCTCCAGCATCTGCTCATTCGAGTTGTAAGTCGCGACTTCGACTTTGGCTTGCGCGGAGCGCGAAAACCCATCGATCACCGTCTCCGGCACATACTCGGTCCAGCAAAGCACATGCAATGTGGGCTCCTCCGCGCCAGCGAATGCCGCCAACGCGAAAAGCGCCAAGACTCCGTTCCAGAGCGAGCGCCAACGGCAAACCTGCCCCGCCCGCCTATTCATTTTTCGCCACGGCCCGACCAAGGCCAAACTCACTCCCCACCCGTACGACTTTGCCGCCGTCCATGTCGACTTCGACAAACTTCGAGCTGGCAAAGGGGGCGCCGCGTTCATCCTTCAGCGTCGCCACCACCTTTTTGCTCTTCGCATCGATCACATCCGACGTGTGGCACCACGCATACTTTCCATCCAGGGAGAAACATACCCAGCCGTGGCCGCCCGCGCTCAGCGCCACCCGATCCTTGGGCCGAGGTGGAATCTGCGTCGCGTCGAAGACGAAGATCTGCTTGCCCACCTGATCGCTGATCCACAGCTCCGATTCATCGGGCGTCAGCGCTGCGCCGTGCGTTCGATGCGCGATCGGCGCCTCGCCGGCTAGGGTGCGGCACACCACTTCGCCGGACTCCAGATTCACCACATCGACGCCGACATGCTTGCCCAAGCAAACGTAGGCAAATTTGCTCCGGCTATCGATGGTAAAGGGAAAGACGCCAAATTCGCCAACGGGCTTGATCTGCCGCACGAGAGAATCGTCGGCCGTCTTGAAAACCGTGAGCGTCGTATCCGTGCCGAGCAGCGCGAAGCGTCCGTCGAGACTCGTGATGCTATTGTGCGCCGCCGCCCCTGCCGGGAGCTTCCTGAGGATGTCGCCATTCTCAGGATTGATGACCATGAAACCACCGTCCTCCGCGAGATACCACCATCCCGTAGGGACATAGATTTTCGAGCCATCGGGCGTCACGGAGGTTCGATCACAGCCGACATCGTAGTGTCGCTCCCAGAGCACCTTTTCCGTCTCCAGATCGAAGCACCCCAGTCCGTGATTCGTCGTCGAATAGTAGAGACGATGCGTCGGTCCATTGGCCGTCATCCCGCGCAACCCCTCGACGAACATGGGGATCTCGATGCGGCGCACGAAGTCGTGCCCGTGATCGATATCGAAAACGAGGATGCCATTGCCGGAATGCCCATCGCCCTGGGCGGCATCCGGAGAACCCATATAAAGGAAATGTCGCTCCTCGGCCGGCGAAGAGAACGTCGAGAAGAGCAGCGCCGCGGCGGCAAAGCCGAGTGAGGAGACGCAGCGGAAGCTGGGGAAAAGCGAAAGCGTCAGCATGCCCTAACGGTGCACGCCCCGGCCCTCCCGTCGAGCATTGCTTTCGGCTCCGGCGCTAACCCGACTTTCACTACTGGGGCCATAGTCGAGGCCGAATCGAAATGTCTCCCTCAAACTGCTCTTCGCCCAAGGTTTCCTCCCCGGTCGCGGTATTAACTCCGACGAAAACAAGGTTCCTCATCCCAAACCCGATGTAGTGAAGACCTTTTCACCTGAACCTTGTCGCAATGCGGGGTTCAGCCTCGAAAATGACCCCAGTAGCGAAAGTCGGGCTAAGACGCGTAGCGCGATGGCCGGGAAGCCCCACGGACACCCATCAAGCCGCCAGCCTCTGCGGCTGCTCCCGCGATTTCTCCTCCCAACGCACCGGCAACACCTCGGCGACATTTCCGTCGCAATCAAAGACCTGGATCTCGCCATCCAGGTGGCAACCGACCTGCACGGCGTGAATGACCGCGTCGATGAGGCGGCCATGCATGATGGTATCGGGAAAGACCCCTTCACAGGACAATTCAAAGCCTTTCTCCATGCCAACGGGACGAATGAGGAATGTGAATGACATAACGTGTTCATTTGAACACGTTCCGTAACCCGCCGCAAGGATTATTTTTCAACGCCTCGCCTTACTCTTGAGCCCCGCGCCCTGCGGGCTGATTCTCCCCGCGTGCCGAACATCCCGCCCGAGATCCTCGAACAGATCGCGGCTGCCAATGACATCGTCGAAGTCATCGGCAGCTATTTCCCGCTGAAGCGGGCCGGCGCGACGTACAAGGCGCTCTGCCCGTTCCATCAGGAAAAGAGCCCTTCCTTCACCGTCAATCCCCAGCGCCAGATCTTCAAATGCTTCGGCTGCGGCGCGGGCGGCGGCGTCTTCCGCTTTGTGATGGACTACGAGCACATCGAGTTTCCGGCGGCCGTGAAAAAGCTGGCGGAGCGCGTGGGCATTCGCTTCGTCGAGGAAGAGTTGAGCGCGGAGGATCAGGCCCGGCTCGGCCTGCGCCGGCGCGTCCTCGCGCTGCACGCCGAGGCCGCGGATTGGTTCCATCAGCAGCTCATGCGCACCCGCAGCGCCCAGATCGCCCGCGACTATTTGAAAGGCCGCGGCATCAACGGCGAGATCGCAAAAAACTGGAAGCTCGGCTTCGCGCCTGACTCCTGGGACGCCCTTTTCCGCTGGGCCGCCGACGAAGGCTATTCCGACGATGAGATCCTGGGCAGCGGCCTGGTCAAGCTACGCGTGGAAGATCAGCCGAAGTCCGGTTTTCGCGACCGGTTTCGCCAGCGCGTGATGTTCCCAATTTGCAACGACACCGGTGAGGTCATCGCCTTCAGCGGCCGCATCCTGGAGGCAAATCCCAAGGCCGCCAAGTACGTGAATTCCCCCGAGACCATCCTTTTCACCAAGGGCTCGGTGCTCTTCGGGCTCCACCGCAGCAAACGCGCGCTCATCGAAAAAAAGTCCGCCATCGTCTGCGAGGGCCAGCTCGACCTCATTACGGCCTTCGAGTCCGGCGTGCAGAATGTCATCGCTCCGCAAGGCACCGCCTTCACCGATCGCCAGGCGCACATCCTGAAGCGCTACGTCGAGGAAGTCGTCCTTTGCTTCGACGCGGATGCCGCCGGGGAAAAGGCCGCGGAACGCTCCGTGCCCATCCTGCTCGCGGAAAATCTCGGCGTGCGCATCGTCGCCATGCCGCCGGGCGAGGATCCGGATTCGCTCATTCGCGGCCAGGGTCCCGAGGCCTTCCGCACCCGGGTGTCGTCGGCGAAGGATTTCTTCGAATTTCAGCTCGATCGCCTGGCGTCCCGACCCGATTTCGAGACCGCGACCGGCCGCGTGCAGGCCCAGCGCAAGATCGCCGCTTTCGTCGGCATGGTGCAGGACGCCGTGCTGCGCGATGCGCTCGTGACGCGAGCGGCCAAGCGCCTCGAAATCGAGCCGCGCAACCTCGCGCGCATCGTGCGCCAACCTTCCAAATCCGCCGATCCGGCGCTCGACAAGACAGCGCAGGAAGAGCCCGCGGCCACTCTGGATAAATACCACCACCTCTTGCTCCAGGCCAGCCTGCACGATGCCACCGCTCGCCAGTGGCTGGCCGGGGCGCCCTGGCGCGACCTCCTCGCGCAGGAACCGGACGCCACGCTGGCCTGCAAAGTCCTCGCGGCGGATCTGGCGGCCGAGCGACCCGGCGAAGTGAATGCCTTTGTCGCCGGGCTCAGTTCCTCCGAGGAGGCCATCATCTCCGAGCTGCTAACCAGCGGTCCTCCGCGGAACGCCGCCGCCGTCATCCAGGACTGCTGGAACCAGATCGCCCGCCGCCAGATCGTGCGCCGGCTGGACGCGATCAAAGCCCGCCTCGCCAGTCCGCAACTGGACGCCACAGAAGCAAGCGGACTGCAAAACGAGTTCATCGATCTCGCCGCCCGCATGCAACAGATTCCCCGGCCTTCCGCCCAACAGGTCTGATCGGGTAGAGAAAAGGCGTAAGCGCCGGGGAATAAGGGACTCGAGAATCACTAAATTTCCCGGTCCGCGAAATATGGCTCGCGGCAAAACCTAAGAAGCCACACGCCTGCAAAAAGAAACTGTTGACCTCATCCAACGGCTCCGGGATATTCCGCGGCCTTTGTCCCCGCTTCTCTGGCGCGCGCCGGCGCTTCGACGGCGGAGATAAAGTTTTCCCAAGCGCGGGTATGCCCAAAACCACTTCGAAGAAAGCCTCTCCTAAGCCCATTAAATCGCCCACCCAAACCCAGCCGCAACCGCCCACAGAACTGCCAGAGGAAACGAATATCGCGCCCGAGCCCAGCCAGGAAACTGAAAGCGCTGAAAGCGCTGAAAAGCCTAAAGCGGTCGCGAAGCCCAAGGAGAAGAAGGTCGGCAAATCTCCGGCCAAGAGCAAAGCGGTAGCGACGAGCGGGGTAAATGGCAAAAATGGTCACGCCAAGCCACCCGCGGCCAAAAAAGCCGAGCCCGCGCCGGCCCCGTACGTTCCGCCCACGAATAGCGTGCTCGATCAGCCCGAAGTGCAGGAAAAGCTTCGCGATCTGATCAAGCTCGCCAAGGAGCAGGGCTATCTCACTTTCGACGACCTTAACGAGGCGTTGCCGGATCAGCTAAACGATCCGGACGAAATGGAAGCGATCATGAATCGCCTTCGTTCCATGGAGATCGACATCATCGATCCTTCCGACGTCGATCGTTATAAGGATGGCAAGAAGTCCGACCAGGAAGAGGAAGAGGAAGAGAAGGCCGAGCAGAAGCTCGATATCCTCGACGACCCGGTCCGCATGTATTTGAAGCAGATGGGGCAGGTTCCCCTTCTCACCCGCGAACAGGAAGTCGAGATTTCCAAGCGCATCGAGGAAGCGGAGCTGTGCGTGCAAAAGCACATCAACAAGTACGGCTTCACCGTTCGCCTTTACCTCGACCTCGCGCAGAAGCTTCAGGAAGGCCGCGAACGGTTCGACCGCGTCATCCTCGACAAGAAGATCGAGAGCCGCGAGCGCTACATGAAGCAGCTGCCGCGCTTTGCCGCGACGCTCGAGACGGCGGCGAACAACGCCTCCACCGCCTACAAGAATTTCGTCGCGCACGGCGGCAAGAGCCACGATGCGAAGTCTTACCAGGAGTTCCAGAAGGCCCACGGGAGCGTCCAGAAGCTCTATCCGAAATTCTTCTTCAAGCAAAAGGTCACCGAGGAGTTCGTCCACCAGGCCGACGAGACGCATCGTCTCGTGAATCAACTCCGCGACAGCGCCGCTCGCGCCAGCGCTCACGCCAAAGGCGGCGACGCCGGCAAGATCGACTACGGGGCGAAGCTCAAGGAAGTGCAGATGCGCGCTTGGATGAGCCCCGAGGAATTCCTCGCCGACTACAAGGAGCTCAAGCTCTGGCTGCGCAAGGCGCTCAAGGCCAAGACCGAAATGGTCGAGGCCAATCTGCGTCTGGTCATTTCCATCGCCAAGAAGTACACGAATCGCGGCCTCTCCTTCCTCGACCTCATCCAGGAAGGCAACATGGGCCTCATGAAGGCGGTCGAGAAATTCGAATACCGCCGCGGCTACAAGTTCTCCACCTACGCCACTTGGTGGATCCGCCAGGCCATCACCCGCTCCATCGCCGATCAGGCCCGCACCATCCGTATCCCGGTGCACATGATCGAGACGATCAACAAGCTCATGCGGGTGCAGAAG
>FTCV01001344.1_pt1 | contig 65879 bp, 48 predicted proteins | sample 1639691 | NCBI WGS metagenome assembly FTCV01 (sample SAMEA3914864, study PRJEB12502) | metagenome | biome: forest; material: soil | place: USA | collected 2012-03-12 | depth 0.3 m
AGAAGCGATCTCGAGACGCCGCACGTTCTTAGGCGGGGTTGCCTAGCTAACCCCGCCCGGACCGAACCACCCTCGTTGCGGCTGTCTTCGGCTTCCCCGGTCTGTTCCTCGGTTTCGCACTGCGAGACTGAGACAACAGAGGTGGGAGAAAGCTGGCCTACACACATCCAACCACACACCACCGTCCTTCGGGACACCCCCTGGTTCATCCAGGGATTCGTTCTTTGACATTTTGAATTAGCATCAGGCGATGCCTGAAGCGCCGCTTTCGGGTGACGCTTTGCACCGGCGCTCCAACCGTGGCCTCTCTGCAATGGAGAGCCAGGCCCACTCGCGGTTCTTTGCGGAACTGCGTAGTGACGACCGTATCCGCTGCGTTTGCGCGGCGGTGGGTTGGGGGCGCGCGACAATTGGCCAAACTCCAGTGCGCGCCTTCGGCGCGCCCGAGCCCCAACGGGCTCCGCAAAACAGCCCAGGGTTGGTGAAATCTTCGACGCACGTCGAAGTTTCACCTATTCTGGGAACCACAGCCTCATCAATTCTCTACTCCGAAGGAGTTGCTGTTAGCGGCCGAATACGTAACAAATTACGCAGGACGCCGCGCAATCTGTTTGGTCGCCCTGCATTCGACCTCCTAAATAGCTCGCCTTCTCTGTCGGAAAAACATGGCCGCCCAGCAAGTGAAGGAGCGGATTGAATGTTACGCCAAGTCTTCTGGACCCGAAAATGCAGTCATACAAATCTGTCTTTGTGAGCGGCACGGCATCTACGGAGGCGGGAGTATTGGACTTGAAAAGCTAATGGCACGGTCATCGGGAAGCATTGGTCTTGGGACTCCTGGAATGTCGATGAGATAGCCGTCACAAAACCTGCAAGACTAGCGACGGTGCGATCTCTGTGAACCCCAGCGGGCGGCATCACATCCAAAATATGTAACTATGGAGAACGAAGAATTCACCCTGCGGATTGGTTGTCTGATTTACGACGCCCGCCGCAGCTCGCTTTCGGGGGAATAGTCAATGGGGCTCTTCGACGACTTGATTTGGAAGTCGGCCATTAGAAGTAAGGGGGCCGGAAACGCAGGCCCCGTTCGCGATGGCCAAACTTCGCCGCGCCAAAGTTGGGCGGCCGTGCTTGGGCTAAACCCGGATGATTCGTTCGATCCGCAAAGATATTTGGCTGCGACCACGTCGGATCCGAACCTCAATGGCGGCTCCATGCCTCGCTCCCTCGTGGAAGCGTATTTCGGCAATCTGGATGACGCCAATGACCCGCAGATGGAAGCCACGAATTCACCCGACGGAAGCATTGCGACTCCACCGTTGGTCAATGTGGCGCCCGGTGATAGCTCCGGACATCCGTTCGACCCAACAAATGCTGTGAGGCAGCATCTGAGAGACGCGGCCAGGAACTCGATGCCAAATCACTTTGCGGAAGGTTTGTTGCGAGCACCCACGCTTGGAACAAACGGCATCGGAATATTCGACGACCTCCTCCAGGAGGCACAGGCGAGAATGCAAACCAATGCGCCACTATCCGCGCAGGATAGCGATGACACGGCGACGATGGCCGCGCGGAAGGCGGCCTCACCCGCTCAGGATGGGCCCGATGGCCGGAGTCTCGAAGTTCCCGAGCCGCCGCCCGATTCGGGATTCTGGCCGAGCTTCATGGCGGAGATGGCAAAAGGCTAACTCTACTCTCTCGCAGGAATTCTGCGGCCAAAGCAGCAGACGAACGGGCAATTTGATGCGCCATTCAATAAATCTTTGGCCGACCTCGCCGCGGCGAATTCCACGCTCGAGCAAATAGCCAAGCGCAAAGGTTACGAAACTGCTGACGACGCAGTGCGACGACGGGCCATTCAGCTGAAAATCGCGCAATTGCAACGCGAGGTTCGGAATCACTATGCAAGTCCCGATTTCTGGCCATCGGAACAGCAAAAGCTACGTAACAGGATCGTCGCTGCGAACGCGGATGCAGACGACCTCTCCACCTTCGCTGATGGAATGTATGACTACTATGGAGCCGATCCGAATTCGACAAACGCCCGCGCACAGATAGGTCGCGGGCTCGGCCGCGGCGTTGCGTCCGTGCCCGCGACGGCTCTCGGAGATTTTGCACTCCCGGCGATGGTTGCGCAAGCGACTGGCGGCGCCTACAACGCGGCGTTTCGTGCAAAACAAGCCGAGCTGCGCGCAGCGGGCGAGACGGACGAAGCCAAGATTCTTTCGGCAGCTCAGGAAGCAGGCAGCGCCGAGGTAGTGAGACAGGCTCCGGCTCTGGTCGCTTATATGGTCGGAGGAAAACTGGCATCCGGCGTAGTGAGTCTATTGCCGAAGACCGCCGCTCCGTTGCTGAAAGGAGCTGTCAGTGCTGCGGCGGGCGCAGGAGCGAATGCGACCACCGGCGCCGCGATCCGTGCGCTCCAGCATTCCGATCATGTCCTCCCAAATCTGGAGGACTTCACCCAGGATGCATTTTTTGGCGCATTGCATGGGAGGGCGGAATACGACTCGGCCTATCAGGCAGCAAAGGCGAGGGCGATAGCGTCAATCCTCCGCGAAGGAGCAACGAAGCCGACCGATGAATCGAACGCTTCTACATCGAGGCCCACAACTGCGCCGCAAGGTAGCGCTGAGCCCGCCTTTGCCGACGACGCGGCGTTCGTATTTGCCAAGCCTTCGGAGGCGCGAGAAGCGGACGGCACTGCCGAGGCGAAGCCGATAAGCAACAATCAGGCGCAGGACATCGTTCACGGGGTCTTCCGGCGGATCGGACTGCGCCATGTGCCCGATGTACGCATGGTCGACTCCATCGACGAGTTGCCGACGGGCAACCGCCAAGCGTTCGAAGAGCAACGCCAGGACGGCATCAACACGGAAGCCTATCACGCCGGCGCCGGAACCGAAGAAAACCCGCAGCGGATGGTTATCTTACGCGGCGACGCGGAGGAGTCTGCGCGGGCAAGAGGTCTCACCTTCGACCAGCGGATTCGCCAGCTGGCATTGCATCACGTCGCGGATCAGGCGGGGTCGCTGCGGGCGCTATTTCCGGAAAGGGATCAGCCCGACTACGACCGGAAGATCAACGGAATCCTGGCGCATATGCAGCGTAACGCGCCTGCCGACCTGCAGGAAATCACCGCGCCACGCTCACCGCACGGTTACCGCTACGATCTATCGACGCGGGTTGACCGTACGAAGGCCGCGGAGGAATACCTGGCAAGGTTCAGCAGCGATTTCCAGAAAGCGCCGGGGGCCATTCAAAGAACCGTCACCTGGATAAAGCAAGCACTCGGCCGCGTTGTCCCTTCGCTCAAGTGGAGCAATGGAGATCTGCGCGACCTCCTAAACACCGCCTTCCGGGCCGTGAGCAATTTTCCCCGCGGTCGGCAATCCACGCGCACGGGAGGGATGCAAATGAAAGCGCGCGCCGGCGAAGGTGGGCACATCTTCAATCCGTTTGCAGAGTATGACGGAGGATCTGAAGACGATGCGCCCTACTCGGAGTACGAGGATGGTACAAACGCTCGCAATCCATTTTTGGCTGAATATGGCGAAGGCCCCGAGGTAGATGCTATTCACCCGACGACTCCGTATCGCGGAGGATATGCCCGGAGACCGCGACACCATATCTTTCCTCGGGCAAAAGAGGCTTGGTTTGCCAAAAGAGGCGTAAATATCCATGACTATACGATACAGCTTCCTGAGGCGGATCATCACGCAATTCATGGAGGGGGGGAATTGGATATTGGGCAAACTAAGCGAAGATGAATGGAACCGTAGCATCATGGAGCTTCTCAAAGATGCGGAAGCTCGGGAAGGAAATGAATTAAGTCTGCCGAAAATGCTGGATATCGCCAAGGATCGTTTAAAGTATTACGGGCTGGACAAGTTGCCGATACTTCCACTAAATGCACACCAATAGATCTTAACATGGACCGAAGCATCTCGTACACAGAAAAAGTCTTGAGTCAAAATGGCTATGCGTCCCTTACGGATTTTTTGATCGCTCATCCCACTCTTACTCTTGTGACTGGTGCGGACTATCTGAATGATTTACACGGAAATACTGTGCCGATTGCGGGGATACACATGGAGAAAGTCCTCCGGGAGGAATGCCGTCTGCGTAACGATTTCATGTTTTTTGCCCGCATCGTTCTTTTTACGTCCTTAAACGGATTGAACGGTCGGGGCTGGAGTGAGGAGCATTCTTTGCTTTTTGGTATTTGGTCGTCCACTCTTGGCCGCGAGTATAAGCAATTTGCATGGCGGAGCTGGGATTTCCTCGAAGATCAAAAACTGCCGAACGGATGGAAGCCGATCTCGATTTTCGATCCCGTCATCGATAAAACACTTGCCGCAGGGGCGAAATGAATAGGGCGTTTGTTGGCCGGAGTGGAGCCGAAAACAGAGAATATCATAAATGAAGATTCTCCACGTGTAAGAGACGCTTTGCGCCGGGCCAGCTTTACGTCACTGTCAGATTTGTTTGTCGCGCATCCCACGTTTGATTTATACGCGGCCGCCGATTATCTGGACAAAGAGACGGACTCCATAGCCCCAATTGACCTGGAGAAAACCCTGCGTGACGAATGCCGACGACGCAACGATTTCCATTTCTTTGCTCGAATCACTCTTTTCACTGCCCTGAATGAATTCGATGGAATGGGCTGGACCGAGCAACACTATATGTTATTTGGAATGTGGCCTGCCATTCTTGGCGATGATCATGATGATTTTGCGGACAAATGTTGGGATTTCCTCGAGCGCAGGTTGGTAATGAATGGATGGAAACCCGAATCCATCTTCGACCCGATTATTGATGAGGCCTTGGCCGAGGTCGGAAAGTAGCAGCCGATATTCTTCTGCGCTCACCCGCGCCGCGCAATTCCTCTGCGTCTCAGCGCCTCTGCGGGAGTTCTTTATCCCCGCTCTGCACGGTCCGAAGTCGACGAGCCAAGCATCTTCCTCCTGTTCGGCTTGGCCACCCGCCGTCAGGCCGCGCATTCCCTTGTAACCTCCCGCGCGCTTCGGCCGTCTTGCCGATTGCGCCCGCCTTCCTCTCATGAATCTCGCCGACGTCTTCAGCATTCTCTTCATCATCCTGGGGTTTCTGATCGTTTTCATTGCCTACTGGCTGCTAGCCGCGGGGCTCTTTCCCAAATTCACCGAACGTTGCTCGGAACGCCTGTCCCGCATGCCGGTGCGAACGACGCTGCTTGGAGCGGTGACCCTTGCGCCTCTCGTGGTGCTTGGGCTTTCGATCAGCTCCAAGGCCCCAAATGGCCTTGGGAAAATGCTGGGGCTCGGCCTCGCCCTTTTTTCGGCTCTCGGCGCGCTGCTGGGTTCGGCGGGACTGGCCGCGCGGGTCGGGCAGGGACTGCCTTCTGCTACGGATGCCGATGCCCCCTGGCGGCGTGTCTTGCGCGGCGGCGTGGTTTTAGGGCTCAGCTTTGTCATGCCCTTTCTCGGCACATTTGTGATCCTGCCGCTCACGCTCTTCGGTGGCTTCGGCGCCTTTCTCCTGTGTTTGCGCCGGAAACCCGCGACGGCGGAAGAACCCATCCCGGCGGTCGTCGCGGAACCGCCGGCCCTACCTACGGCGCCATGAACTGCACCCGGCGCACCTTCGTAGCTCTCGGTGCAAGCGCCCTGGCCGGCGCGACGGCTGGCTGCGGCAAGGAAAAGAGCTCGCTGCTGGAATGGATCGGCCGGCCTTCCGCTCCGGACTTGGACGGCGCGCTGACTCCGCCGGCGGCGACCGAGGTCGATGAGATCTCCCATTTGCTCAATCGGCTGACCTTTGGCCCGCGGCCCGGCGATTACGCCCACGCCACCGCGCTCGGCGCAGCCGGCTACGTCGAGGAGCAGCTCGCCCCCGAGCGCCTGGACGACTGGCATTGCGAACGCATCATTCGGCATGAATTCGACGAATTGAGTGATCCGGACAGCCATCTGTTTCCGCGGCGCAGCAATGCGCAGGACCCGATGCAGCAGCTCTTTCCGGCGCTGAAGGATCGCGGCAGCCGGGTCGGCGATCTTTACGAATTCAAGAGCGACGCGCTGCTGCACGATCTCACGCGCGCAGCCATCTTGCGCGCCACGCTCAGCCGGCGGCAACTCTTCGAAGTGATGGCCCAGTTTTGGACGGATCACTTCAATGTCGACCCCTCAAAAGGCGAAGGGAAATGGCTGGAAGCCGCCAATGATCGCGACGTGATCCGCCGCCATGCGCTCGGAAATTTTCGCGATTTGGTGCGCGCCTCGGCGATCAGTCCAGCGATGCTCTGGTATCTGGATGGCCGGGTCAACCAGGTCAAAAACGCTGGGGACAAGCCCAATGAAAATTACGCCCGGGAACTCATGGAACTGCACACGCTGGGCGTGCACGGCGGCTACACGCAACACGACGTGATGGAAGTCGCGCGCTGCCTTTCCGGTTGGACAGTGCGGGATCAGCATCAGCTGATCAAAGGCGAAGTGGAGTTCGATCCGAAGCGCCACGACAACGGCGAGAAATCGGTGCTCGGCCAGGAAATTCCGGCCGGCTTAGGCGCAGGCGATCTCGACCGCGTGCTGGAGATTGTCGTCCGGCATCCATCCACGGCGCAGCACCTTGCGACCAAGCTTTGCCGGCGCTTCATCGCCGATGACCCGCCCTCCACGGCAGTCGCCACCGTCGCCGCCGCGTTTACGCGGAGCGACGGCCATATCCCGGAGATCTTGCGCGCGCTCTTCGCCACGCCGGAATTTGCCGCCGCGCGCGGGACCAAGCTCAAGCGCCCCTTCCACTTCGTTGTCTCCGCCTTGCGCGCCGCAAATGCGGCGACCGATGGCGGCCATCCCATCGTCAATGCCCTCCTGCGCATGGGCCACGCGCCCTTTCGCTACCCCACGCCGGATGGCTACCCGGAAGTCGCCACGCACTGGACAAATACCCTCCTCTGGCGCTGGAATTTCGCCGTCTCGCTCTCCGGCAATCAACTCGCCGGGACCAAGATCGATCTCGCGGTCCTGCAGGAAAAACTCGGCGGCGCCCCAGCGCTCTACGCCTCCTGCCTCGGCCGGGCGCCAACCGCCGGAGAATTGCGCGCCTGCAGTGATTCCGGCAATGGCCTGGCGCTGATCCTGGCCTCGCCGGCCTTCCAGCGATTTTAAACTTCGGCTCCTGCCGGCTTCCAAGTCTTCCCCACCCTCTCGCCAAAAAGCGCCGTGCCCACCCGCACCAAGGTCGCCCCTTCCTCCACCGCGACCTCGTAGTCCGTGCTCATGCCCATCGAAAGCTCCGGGAGACGAAGGCCAAATTCCCGGCGCAATCCATCGCGCAGTTCGCGCAGGGCCACGAAGTGCCGCCGCGAATCTTCCGGCTCCTCCGTGGGCGGCGGCACCGTCATCAAACCGTCGATCTGCACCTGCTGCAGCCGGAGCATTTCCGCCATCTGCTCGCGCAAGTCCTGGGGCGTGAACCCGATCTTGCTCGTCTCTCCTGCCAGATTCACCTCGAGCAGGATCCGCGGGCGAAGCCCCTCCTCGCCCGCGATGCGGTCGATATCCGCCGCCAGCGCTGCTGAATCCACGCCATGCAGCAGCTCAAAAAGCGGCAAGGCCTGCCGCACTTTGTTCTTTTGCAGGCGGCCGATGTAGTGCCAGCGAGCCGGAACGCCGACCAACGGAATTTTCGCTCGCGCCTCCTGGACCCGGTTTTCGCCAAAGAGCGTCTGCCCTGCCTCCACCGCTTCCCGCACCGCCTCGGGCGGATGCGTCTTCGACACCGCCACGAGCGAAATTTCACTGGAAATGCGGCCTGCCCGGTCTGAGGCTTGCTCCAAACGGTGGCGAACGGCGGCAAGCCGTTCAGCGAAAGAGTTCATTAGCAATTATTATTTAATTTGATTTTCGGATAAGCCGTGCTTATCCTGCTCGTCCCGAGCGCCATGTATATCGAAACATTTAAGGTCTTCTGTGATCTCGCGGAGACGTGCAGCTTTTCCAAGGCGGCCCTCCTCAATTCAATCACACAAAGCGCTGTCAGTCAGCAAATCCGCGTGCTCGAGTCCCGGTTCCAGGTGACGCTCATCGAGCGCGGCCGGCGCAACTTCGCCCTCACGCCCGAGGGCGTGGTCTTCCTGGAGGCGAGCAAGGAGATCCTCGATGTCTACAATCACCTCGGCGACCGCCTCCACGAACTTCGGGACGTCGTGGCGGGCGAAGTCCGCATCGCCTCCATCTACAGCATCGGCCTGCATGAACTCCCGCCGCTGATCAAGGCCTTCCGGCTCGAGCATCCCAATGTCGAGATGCATGTGGCCTACCGGCGCTCGGCCCAGGTCTATTCGGAAGTGATGGAAGGGGACGCCGACTTTGGCCTCGTCGCCTATCCCACCCCGCGCCCTTCGCTGCAGATCGAGATCTTCGACGAAGACGATCTCGTGCTCATCTGCCATCCCGACCATCCGCTGGCCAAGCGCGGGAGCATCGTCCTTGGCGACCTGAATGGCGAAAAGCTCATCTCTTTCGAGCCCGATCTGCCCACGCGCAAAGTCATCGACCGGCATCTGCGCGACTTCGGCGTGCAAATCGAGCACAGCATGGAATTCGACAACATCGAGACGGTGAAACGCGCCGTGGAAATCGAAAGCGGCGTCTCCATCGTCCCGCGCAATACCGCGCGCCAGGAAGTGGAAAGCGGCCTGCTCAGCGCCGTGGAAATCCACGAGCCCAAGATGGTGCGGCCGCTCGGCATCATTTCCCGCAAGTCGCGCTCCCGCTCGCCGGCGCAAAAGGCCTTTGTCGCGGCGCTTTGCGCGCGCCGCCAGGAATTGGCGTCCGCGATGGCGTAACGGCGCCGACTGGGCGCGAAAGTTTGGCTCCAACTCCCTTTCCGCCCGATTGACTTCCCGCGTGCGCACGGGATACTCCCGCCCGTGCTTCGGATTTCATATGTCCTGGCGGCCTTGATCGCCGCCTACGGAGCAGCCGCCGCCGCCCAATCGCCGCCACCCGCCGAAGCGGCTCCCGCGCTGCCCGCAAAATCCCTCGTCTACGCGTGCAAAAATCCCGCCGCGCTGCACGAATACGTGGAAGACCCCGCCGCGATCCGGCGGATGGTCGACGCCGTCGTGCTCGGCGTCACGCAGGAGCACGATTTGGGCAAGGCCTGGCGCACCCTGGTCTCGCCCACCGATCGCGTCGGGATCAAAGTCTCCACGGAAGGCGGCCGCTACTTTTCCAGCCATCGCGGAGTCGTGGAAGCCATCCTCCAGGGCCTGGAAGCCGCGGGTATCCCGCGCAGCAAAGTCGTCCTTTGGGATCGCCTCGGCTCGAATCTCCACGCCGCCGGATTTACCAATCGCACGACCGGCTGCATCGTGCGCTCCATCGATCCCCCGGATGGCTTCGATCTGAATGCCAAAGTCACGGCGCCCGTGTTTGGCAAACTCATCTGGGGCGACCCGCTCTTCCAGCGCAAGCAGAAGCAGCTCGGCGCCGCCACGCACATGGAAGATCAGCTCAGCGCGGACAGTCACTTCGCCACCATCCTCACGCATGAAGTGACCAAGATCATCAATGTCCCGGTCTACAGCGATGGCTCGAATTTCGGCGTCGCCGGCGCGCTGTATAACATGACGATGCCCAACATCGATAACAACCGCCGCTTCGCCATGGTCGGAGGACCGTCTTCACTCGTCGACCTTTACGGAAACGCTGCGATCGGCCCCAAGGTCGTGATCAATATCCTCGATGGCCTCATCGCGCAGTATGCCGGCGGCCCCGGCTTCAATCCGAACTATTCCTATGCCCACCAGACTATCTATGCGAGCAAGGATCCAGTGGCGCTTGATGCCACGGTGTTTCGACAATTGGAAGTCTGGCGGCAGGAAGCCAAGTTGCCGCCCATCGGCGAACACGGCGACTGGCTGCAGGAGGCGGAAGTCATGAGCCTGGGGCGCTACGCCCCGGAAAGCATCGAGATCCGACCTGTAACGCCATGATGTCGACCGATGCCCTCGGCGGCCCGCTGCTGCGCTCCGTCTCCCGTTCATTTTACCTCAGCATTCGCATCCTCCCGGCGGCCATCCGCGCGCCCATCGGCCTCGCCTATCTGCTCGCTCGCACCAGCGACACGATTGCCGATTCCGCCGACGCGCCCGCTGAAACGCGCCTGAAACATCTGGCCGCCTTTCAACAAATGGCCGCCACCCGGCGCCGTGATGCGACAGATGTCGCAACCCTCCAGCAGGAAATCCGCCCCGCCGATCCCGCGGAGCAGCGGCTCCTCGAGCAATTGCCCGGCTGTCTCGATTGGCTGGCCGCCATCGACGCGCCGGCCCGCGCGGAAGTGATCAGCGTGCTGGAAAAGATCATCCACGGGCAAAGCCTCGACATCCAGCGCTTCCCCGCCGCGCATGCGGGGAGCAAAATCACCGCGCTGCAAACCGCCGCCGAACTCGACGAATACACTTACCTCGTCGCGGGGTGCGTCGGTGAATTCTGGACGCGCGTGTGCCTGCTCCGCCTGCCCGAAAGCTCTCGTCTCCCCGCGGAGGAACTTCGGCGCATCGGCGCGAATTTTGGCAAAGGCCTGCAGCTCGTAAACATCCTGCGCGATCTCCCGGCCGACCTTCGCGCCGGCCGTTGTTATCTACCCGCCGAGGAATTGCGCGCCGCCGGAGTGAGTCCCGGCGAGTTGCTCGAGCGCCCGGCGGCCGCCCAAGCCATCTTCGAGGCCTGGCGGGAAAAAGGCCTGGCGCTGCTCGAAGACGGCCGCCGCTATATTTGCTCCATCCGCGGCGCCCGCCTGCGCGCGGCTTGTTATCTACCCTGGACCCTCGGCGTGCAAACCCTGGATCTCATCGGCGCAAGCTATCCTTTGACCAGCCCTGTGCGCATCAAGGTCCCACGCTCAGCCGTGCGGCGCGCGCTGCTCCACGCGCCGCTCGCGGCATTTTTTGACGGCGCGCTGTAGCAGTCGCAACTAGTGATGCACGGCCTGGATATACACGTGCACGGGCTTATCTGCGCCAGTTACCTCGATTTTCTCGCCGGCGCAGAGCAATAGCGGAATCCCGAGCTGCTTCAAAGGCGTTCCCGTCCCTCCTATCATTCTGCCAAATGCATAATGACACCCCTTGCCTACTTGCAGGATGAACTCACCTTCATCGACGGATTTCACATAGACATCGAGGGTCATATCCTTGGGCAGCGGACCCAAGATGACACCCGAGCCGCCAACATAATCATAGACTTTACTGCGTTTATCGGGCGAACGCGTAAAGTCGCGAAACAGAAACGGATCATCGGGCGCCGCGACCGGAATACGCGAGTTCGAAGCCGCGGCAGCGCCGTCGTCGGCTTTGCTCAGGTTTGGATTTGGTTCGCCCGAAGTTTGCTCACTTTTGGGCTCAGCATTGCCGCGAGCTTCGCTCGGCGGCGCCGTACCTTCCGGCGCTCCGACACCTGCTGATAGAGAAAGCTCGAGAAATGCGGCGGCTGCGAGAAGTGTGTTCTTTTTTGACAGCATAGGAGGTGAAGGCTGGAGGAAATATTCTGTGAAGATGGTATCCAGGCCGTCCCGCTGCGTATTGCCGGGCGATGCGGCTCGAGCCAGCAGAGACAGCTCCAGCAGCGAAAAGTTCAAAAGACGTATTTTGGCGCCATCGGGAACCGCTCGGGTTGAAATTCCGATGTCTGCGTTCGCCGTTTCCGGTAGGTTTCCGCAGAACTCCGGAGGTCCGGGCTCAATACCCAATTTGGGGTATATGCCTTGGTTTCATTGTTGTCTATATAAGGGCCAAATACCCAACTCCCTCCCCGTCCTGTGAATTCGCGCGCGCTGTCTTTCCTTCCTTTCCTATCGGCGTGCCTTTTGCCAGATCGCCCGACTTACCCGGGGCTCCGCCTCGTCGTCGGCGCGCTCGCGGCCTGCCTCCTGGGCGGGACCGCATCCGCCGCTCAGATGGCCAAGGTGTACATCGGCGGCGGTGACGAGCATACGGGGGCTTTCGACGGCTATATCAACGATCCCGCCGGCTGGGTCTGGGTCCGGCAGAACGCCGACGGGTATTATATCAATACCTTTCCGCTGAGCGACGATCCCAACAATGCCACGATCAATGGGAAGCTCACCTCAATGGCGAATTTGTTCACCAACAAAAACGTGATGTACGAGACGGAGGCGCAGTCCTACGACAATCGCATCTTCGACGCGGATGACGAGGCGCGCATCCCCATCCTCCAGCAAAACGGATTCACCGTTGCCTACACCACCTGCAACGGCAACTTCACCGATGCTCGCGCCACTATCCTGAAGACCTGGAGCGGCGCGCGGCCGCTGCTCCCGCTGCAAGGGCCCTGGGCCATTGGCGGCGACATCAATTCTTCCAATAAGCTGGCGATCCAGTGGCGCACGCTCATCACGAAAAACGATGGCTCTTCGACCGATAGCCCGCTGGCCATCTGGGCGAGCAATCAAAACAATTGCCGCAACGGCAGCTATTCCGGCGTCAAATACAGCCACGCCCAAGGCAAGATCGCCGAGGTCATGCTTTGTCCCCACGGCTTGGGCACAGATGCGAATTGGCTGTCCATGAGCGAACAATATGTGCGCGACCATGAGGACAACGATGCGCTGCCGGATATCTGGGCAGTTTCCTACTACGCGGCCTACCTCGAGGCGCACGCCGTCACGCCGGAGCAGGTCAATGGCGCGCCCGCGGCGTCTGTTACCGGGGTGGGCTATTACCTCATCCATCACCTCAAGGACCCTGACAAAGCGGCGACGCTCAGCGCGCCGGCGCAGAATTACCTCACTGCTACGACCCACGGAGCGAACATCGCGCTCACCGCGCCTACGCAATCCTTCACCCTCAATCTCTCCAATAGCAGCGCCTGGCTGGATCTTGCCGCCGTCCTGCGCGCGCGTGTGGTGGATGCCAACTCCGCCTGGAATGTGACCTTTGCCTACAACAACCAGGACATCAGCTCCGCGCTCACCCACGGCGGCTACTGCTTCTATAAAACCGAGCGGCTCAATCCCACCACGATCAAGGCCATCACGGTGACCATCGCCGCGAAGTCGGGCAAGACCACCTGCTCGCCGCTGGCTATTTCCTTCGATCTCCTGCCGCACCCGACGGTACCCGTCGTCAATCAGACCTTCTTCCTTGCATCGACCGGGACGCTTTATGAAGCCGAAAACGCCGCCTTGTCCGGCGCGGTGGCGGCGAGTAATTGGGCGGGCTACTCCGGCGCGGGCTTTGCCGATTATCAAAGCGCCGCCGCCGACTATGTCGATTGGACGGTGAATGCTGCGGTGGCAGGAACCTATCCGCTGCAATTTCGCTATGCCAGCGGCGCCTCGACAGATCGGCCTTTGCAGCTGAAAGTCAATGGCCCGGTTGTCAACGCAAGCCTCAGTTTTCCACCCACCGGCGGCTATACGATCTGGGCTGTGACTACCGCTCCGGCCGCGCTCTCTGCGGGCGATAACCATGTGCGGTTGACCGCCATCGGCTCCAGCGGGGCCAACATTGACTACCTCGAAGTTTCTCCGCCAACGCCTGGCTTGCCAACTCCCTGGCAGGCGCTCGACATCGGCGCCGTAGGACAGGCCGGCCATACGGCTTACAGCTACGATGCGAACGCCACTTACACAGTCTCGGCTTCCGGCGCGGATATCTGGGGCGCGAGCGATCAGTTTCATTTTGTCCGGCAATCCGCCGGGGCCTATTGCAGCATCACGGCGCAAATCCTGAGCGTGGAAAATACCGATCCCAATGCCAAGAGCGGGGTCATGATTCGCGAATCGACGGCGGCGAATTCGACCTTCGCCGCAGTTCTGGCCACGGCTTCGAACGGCCTGAAATTCGAGTCTCGGACAACGACCGGCGGCGCCGTGGGAAAGGTCGATGCGCCAGGCATTCTGCCTCTCTACTGGGTGAAAGTCTCACGCGCCGGGAGCGCTTTCATCGGCGCCATCTCTCCGGATGGCGCGACCTGGACCACTCTGGGATCCAGCTCGATCAGCATGACGAGCAATGTCAATGTGGGCCTGGCCGTGACCAGTCACAACAACAACGCAACCTGCGCTTCGGCCATCGCCAATCTCGCCGGTCCCACTCCCTCTGAAACGTGGAAAAGCCAATACTTCGGAGCATATAGCAATGAACAGGCGGTTTCCGACGATCTGGCCGACCTGGACGGCGACGGGACGCCAAACATGGTGGAGTATGCGCTTGGGACGAATCCCGTGACCGCGCAGAGCGGCGGCGCGCCCTACTACGGCGTGCCACACGGCGGCAAGCTCTCACTAGCCTTTACGCACAACCCCGCCGCCACCGACGTCACCCTCTATGTCCAGGGCGCCGACATACTCGGCGGCCCCTGGACGAATCTCGCCTCCAGTGTGGCCGGCGCGCCATTCGCCGCACTGGTTTCCGGAGTGGGCGTCACGGAATCCGCCGGCAATCCGGCAGCAGTCCAGGTGACGGATCTGTATAACATCGGTGATCCGCAACATCCGACGCGTTTTCTACGGATGCTGGTCCAGCATTGAGCTTTCCAGCGCTCGTCAAGCTGTGTGGGGAGCGGCGTTGACTAAGCGGCGCGAGAATCCGATTCCTCGCGGAGCTTTTCTATCAAATCCAATCGTCAGATTCGGAATCACACGCTGGCCCCGGCCAAATTCGAAGCTTTACTTAGTGTTCGACCGGATTATCGTCCCGCGGCCAAAATTTTAGCCCGGCCCGTATTTGACACCCATGAAGTTTGTTTTTTCTGAGATTTGGCGGTTTTCTCCCGTTGTTTGGAGCGTCCTGGCCGCGGCGCTTTGTGCTTTTTGGCCCATCCAAGGGTGGACGATGCAGCCTCCGGAGATTCGCGAAGTCGTGGCGCCGATGCTTGCCGATTCCGGCAACCTGAAATCCGCGGGAGCGCCGACGAAGCTGCGCTACCCTCACGAGCACGCAGTGTATACACTCGCCAAAGGGGTCGCTCCACAAGCCCCGAGCAGCCAAGGCGGGCCGGTCGTCTTCTATTCAGTCACTCCACTGCTTCCCCGAGGCTTGGCGCTCGACCCCTCAACCGGTGTCATCACCGGCAGGCCTCTGGCGCTCGCGCGCCCCGCCAGGTATACTGTGACGGCCGCGAATCAGGCCGGGGCCGCGAGTTTCACGCTCGAGATCGCAGTCGAGGCCGGTCGCCCAAACGAAAGTCTCTTCGTGTCTGATCCCGAAGAGGGAATCATTGGCGTATACAATGTCGCCGGCGCCGGGACAAATGACCGATTCATGGCAGAGCTCGGCTCTTTGGGCGCCATCGTGGTGAACGGCAACGAGCTCTTTGCGGCAAACGCTTCCCTGGGAACCGTGGCCAAATTTGACGCCGCCACCGGATTCGCTATCGATACTGAATTCATCACCGGCTTGACCGGAGTGTTTGCCCTTGCGGCGTCGGGTAATCATCTATTTGTCGGCGTTTCCGTAGGTTCGACGGGGAGCGTAATCGAGTATGACGCAACCACCGGAGCCGTGCTGGAGGCAAACTTCATCACGGATCTCGACCATCCCTTGGCGATTGCGATCGCGGGTGACAAACTGTTGGTTGCCGGCGATCAAATCGGTCACATCCGCGCCTACGATGCCGCCACCGGCGCGGTGTTGAACTACGCCTTCATCGCGGGGGTGTACAGTGTGTCGGCCATGGCGGTCTCTGGAAACAAGCTTTATCTCAACCGTAGTACAGGCTCGAATACCGAGACCATAGACACTTATGACGCCATCACCGGCGCCTCACTCAGGGCCCGTCTAATCAAAGGGTTGCCAAATGTCACGGCCCTCGCGGCCACAGGCAGCCGTTTGTTTGTCTCGACTGCCGCCGGAACAGTGTGCGAATACGATTCCGCAACCGGCGCCCCGCTCCATCCGAAAGTCATTGCCAAGCTCCAGCACACGTTCGGCCTCGGCGTGAAATCCGAACTGGCCGCTCCGTCCTCGCTCGCCTATTCGCCAAATCCAGCAATCTACACGCTCGGTCGCGCATTTCCGCCGATCGTCCCGAGCAATGCCGGCGGCCCGGTTGCCGTTTACGCGATCTCTCCTGTCTTGCCGGAAGGGCTCACGCTCGACCCGGAGTCTGGAATCATCACCGGGATGCCGACGGCAGCCGCTCCCGCGCGCAACTATACAGTCACCGCCGTCAATACGCTGGGCAGCGCAACGGCGACGCTGAATCTCCGAATCGACGATAAACCACCGCTCGGCCTCGCCTACGCAACGGCCGCCGCGGTCTATACGCTGGGCGTGCCGATCGGCGACAATCCGCCGAGCAGTTCTGGCAGCCCAACGCTGTCCTATTCCATCACACCCGCTCTGCCCGCCGGCTTGGTGTTGAATTCCACCACCGGGGTGATTTCCGGCACACCGGTCGCGCTCTCTCCGCCCACGAACTACACCGTTACCGCAACAAACGGCGGCGGCGCAGGAAAAACCGAGTTGAATTTCGCGGTGAAAGTTGGCCGGCCGACACTCTTTGTCTCCGAGTACAATCCGATGGTTGGCATATACGACGCCATTTCGGGCTCCCGCTTCGATTTCGGCTTCAGCCCCGAACCGTCCATAGCGTCCGCTCTCGCCGCGTCGAAAGACACCGTCTTTGTAGCCGATACCTACGCAGGCAAAGTATTGGCTTACTCCGCCGCTACCGGCGCGCTTCTGGACACTCATTTCGATACGATATACTACCCGACATCCCTCGCGCTCTCCGGCAATACACTTTTCGTCGCAAACAACGTCAACCGAATTGTGGCCGCTTACGACGCAATCACCGGGGCGGCGAAAGAACCCGTGATCACAGGGGTAACCGTATATGCGCTTGCGGCTTCCGGGCGAAAGCTTTACGTCGCCGGCCCGGGCTCCGTAGGCGTCTATGATACGGTTACCGGCGCGCTGCTCGAAAACTTGATCATCGGGGTGTCGGACCCGCTGGCCATAGCGGTTGCGGGAAATATACTCTTTGTTGCCAACAAGACCTCGCCCTACTTCTATGGAGGGACGGTAACTATGTGCGACGCCAAAACGGGCGACGTGCTCAATGCCGCATTTATTTCGGAACCCTTCGATCCCTTCTGCCTCGCGCTCTGCGGCAATACCCTCTTTGTCGGAAGTTTCTCGGCCGACGTAGGCGGAGTGGTGGGCGTCTACGATGCCACCACCGGCGCCATGCTTAAGGATCGCTTGCTCACGCATATAAATGGCGGACCGTTGGGCCTTGCCGTGATTCCGGCGCCCGGCGCCCCTTTGGCCCTGTCCTATAGCGCCGGCTCGACGGTCTACGCCCTGGGAATTCCGATCGCGCTCAACATCCCGAGTAGTGTCGGCGGCGGGATCACCGAGTACGCCGTATCGCCGCCGTTGCCGGCCGGCCTCGAATTGAACACTTTCACCGGCGTCATTTCGGGCATTCCTACCGCGCCAACGCCGGCGGCCAAATATACAATCACCGGAACCAATCCCTGGGGAGCGACGACCGCTGTGACCAATCTTTCCGTCGCCAATCTGCCGCCCTCCGCACTGGCCTACGCCTATTCTACGTCCGTCTTTAGTTTGGACTGCACGATTACTGATGATTCTCCGCAAAGTGGCGGAAGCCCGGTCGTCTCGTATTCCATTTCTCCGCCGTTGCCCGCGGGACTTGCCTTCGATCCCGCGACCGGCGTCATTGGCGGCGTTCCCACCGTCGTCGCTCCGGCGACGGATTACACGGTGACGGCAACCAATGCCGCCGGTTTTTGCACGGCCGTCTTGAATTTTGCTGTCAAAGTCGAGGCGCCCCATGCATTGAGTTATTCGACGAATCCGGCCGTGTACGAAATCCGGGCTCCGATTCAGGATAACGTCCCTCAGAGTCTGGGCAGTCCGGTCACGTCGTATTCCATCAGCCCGGCTCTGCCTCCCGGATTGGCGCTGGACGCCGTCACGGGCATCATCAGCGGCAGCCCCACGGCTGCAGCGTCCACGACAAACTATACGGTGACGGCAAGGAATGACGGCGGTTTTGCTACGATCGGCCTGAATTTGACGGTGCATCCCGCCGGTCCACGGCTTTTGATCGGACAGGACTACGGCGGCGCATCTAGCGAAGGCAACGAGACTTATGGAGTGGTCGACGAGTACGACTCCGTGAGCGGGGCGGCTATCCGTCCGAATTTCCTAGCCGCCATTAATAATCCCGTCGCCTTTGCACTTCGGGGCAACTTCCTCTTCGTGGCGAATTCCCGCAATCAAACGGTGAGCAAATACGACGCCGCCACGGGAGCGCTGATCAAGGCCGACTTCATCACAGGACAGCAGGAACTTTCGGGTCTCGCGCTTTCGGGCGACAAACTTTTTGTATCCCACCTTGGCGGCGCGGTTGGCGAGTACGACGCCGCGACAGGCGCTGTGCTCAAGGCAAACTTTGTCAATATCAACTTGGGATACTGGTTGGCGGGCATGGCGGTTTCGGGCAATACCCTCTTTGTCCTCGACAACAGCAATACTCCCGACGGCTACACCGGAACGATAGGCGCTTACGACATCAACACTGGCGCAGTAATCAATTCCCGTTTCATCACCTATCCTAATGTTCTCCGCAGCCTGGTGATCGCTGGTCACTCTCTACTGATCGGCTCCGAAGAATTTGTTCTCGCCTATGATCTTGCCACTGGCGCCCTGGTCAATCCTCGATTTGTCGATGTCGCCGGCGCCTCCGCATTGGCCGTCTCCGGCAATACGCTCTTCGTTGGCGGCGAGACGGTTGGAGCGTACGATGCCACGACCGGCGCAGCCATTGACCCAAACTTCATTTCCGACGTGGTCGCGGTGAAGGCGCTCGTTGTCGCCGCGCCGTTCGGACCGCCATCGGAACTGGCAAAAGCTGATTTGCCTACGGCGGACTTTGGCCAATCTTCGTTGCAAAGCTGGCGACAGAAATACCACGGCACGACCAATAACATTGGCGCTGCTGCGGACACGGCCGACCCGCACCATACCGGCGTGCCAAATCTTCTTGCTTTTGCCTTTTGCGGACCCGATCAATCCCCGGCCTCCGCTCGCCCGAGCCAGCTCCCGCAATTGCAGATGTCCGGCGGATGCCTTTTCTACAGCTTTGTTCAACCGGCGGGAATCAGCGGCCTGACTTATGGCGCCGAATGGAGCGCGGATCCCGGCTCCGGAAGTTGGCAGCCGATTCCGGATACCGGCTCAGGCCTTCAACATGTATTCAGCGCACCCATCGGGACTCACTCCCGCATGTTCCTGCGGCTCACCGTGACCAACTCCGGCCCGTAATGGCCCTTGCTTACTTCCGCTGAAACGACTTCAACCCCGCGTCGTCCTTGCCTAGCGCCTCGAATTGCGGGCTCGACGCGCGGACTTGCAGCAGCTTTCCATCTGCGAGGAGGCGCACCAGCCAGCCGGCAATCTTGTCCCCGGATTTCTTTACCGAAGCCGACGGGTGATCGGGAATGCCGTTGGTAATGCCATCCGACTGGTGCAGATGGCGCTCCACTTCCTGGGTGAGTTCCTTGGACTCCAACGGAAAAGTCTGCGACTGGCCGGCATTGACCGCGAGATCTTTTGTCCCGGAGTCGAAGATGGAGAACTCGTGCTTTCCCACCGGTTCGCTGAAGAAATACCATTCCACCGTGGGACGATCTTCAGCACGCGCGAGGTTCCGGACTTCGACACTCAGGCCCAGCGCGCTCTTCTTCTTCCGGCCGCTCGAGTAGTCCTTCTGGTCGGCCGCCGCGCCTCCGGTGGCAGTGGTTGCGCCCAGGTTTTCATTGAAATTCGAATGCGCACGACTCGCCCCACCCGTGCCGGTGACGGTGACATCCAGGCTGAGACTGTGGGTGTTAGTCGGCGCGACTTGCGCGCTGGCCATTTGCGCTGCCAGCGCGAGTCCGAGTGCCGTCCAGGCAACAGATTTCATGGCGCGAAAATCGCAGAATCTTTGGCGAACGCAAACGCCGGGTTGCGGTGGATTCGCCGGCAAAGAATGGCGGGCCAGCGGTAAGCCGTTGTCTTTGCGCGCACGCTTTGAGCGATATCGCCGTTCTTACCGTAAGAATTTCCAAGTCGATGTTGTCGTGCATCGAATGGCGTGTTTGTAGAACGCGTCCTTGCTTCCGGCCGGAATCGGGATTCATTGGGCGTTTTGCATCGGGTTATTTCACCAAATTCTATCTCCATGGTTCGCACATCTCTCGCCGGCGCCGCCCTGGCGCTGCTCCTTCCCATGATTTCCGCTGCGGCGGAAGCGCCGGCGGCCAGCCAACCTTCGACTCCCGCGACGACTTCGCCTGCGGCGACGCCCGCCGCCTCCGCGCCGGAAGCCGCCGCGACCGCCGCCACCGCCACGCCCGTGGTCGCTTCGACGGCGCCAGCCGGCCCGAAGATCACTTACAGCTCCTGCCATGTCGATGGGCCTTACATCGCCATGACCTTTGATGATGGCCCGCACGTGCAGAATACGCCGCGTCTTCTCGATATGCTCAAGCAGCGGGGCATCAAGGCCACCTTCTTCCTCGTCGGCGAATGCGTCGCCGCAAATCCGCAGATCGTGAAGCGCATCGTCGCCGAAGGCCACGAAATCGGCAACCACTCCTGGTCGCATCCGCTCCTTTCGAAAATGTCCGACGGCAGCGTCGCCGACCAATTGCAGAAGACCCAGTCCGCCATCGTCGCGGCCTGCGGGATCACGCCGAAGCTCATGCGGCCGCCCTACGGCGGCTTCACCCAGCGTCAACAGCGCTGGGCCAATGGCGAGTACGGGTACAAGTGCATCCTCTGGGACGTCGATCCGGAGGACTGGAAGATCCGCAATGCCGAGCACGTCCAGAGTGTGATCCTCAAGGAAGCCACCTCCGGCTCGATCATCCTCTCGCATGACATCCACAAGACCACCGTGGACGCCATGCCCGCCACACTCGATGCCCTGGCCGCGAAGGGCTTCAAATTTGTCACCGTTTCCGAGCTGATCGCCATGGACAAGCCGAAGCCGGCCAAGCCCGCCAAGGCCACGGCCGATGCCGCGTCGTCGCCCGCCAAGGCCGATGCGGCTCCAGCCAAAAAGGCCGATGTGCCCGCCTCGGCCAAGAAGGCCGACGCCCCGGCTCCCGTCGCCGCGACGAAGTAGCTGGCCCGGCTCTCCCGACCCATCTCCACCCCTATCTACCGCCGGCGCTGCCGCGGTCGGCCATATTTTTGGCTCGCCATGGGCGACGGCTGCTTCAAGAAAGAGCGCACTCCATGATCGCCGATGCCTACCTTCAGTCCCGGTCCGAATTGAGCGCGTCCCTGGGCACACTGGCCTCGCTCGCGCAGGACCTGCGCGCGCCGGCCGAGACGCTCGCGACGCTGCAGAATGTCCAGCAGAGCCTTCAGGAGCCCTTTCTCTTCGTCGTCGCTGGCGAGGTCAAGGCAGGCAAGTCGTCGCTGCTCAATGCGCTCTTCGGCCGCGATTTTTGCAAGGTCGACGTACTCCCCGCGACGGACAAGGTCTACGTCTTCAAATACGGCGAGACGGAGCGCGACGTGCATCTCTCCGAGAGCAAGGCCGAGTGCTACCGCAATGCCCCATTTCTCCAGGATTTCAACATCGTCGACACGCCCGGCACGAACACCATCATCGCCGAGCACCAGAAGATCACGGAGGACTTCGTGCCCCAGGCGGATTTCGTGCTGTTCGTCTTCTCCTCGGTCAATCCGTGGGTGGAGAGCGGCTGGCGTTTCCTGGATCTCATCAATAAACGCTGGCTGAAGCGGATCGTCTTCGTGCTCCAGCAGGCGGACCTGCGTTCCCCGGACGAAATCACCGCCGTCATGCGCATGCTCGAGCAGACCATGCTGCAAAAGCTCGGGCACGCTTACCCGATCTTCCCGGTTTCGGCCAAAAAGGCCTTCCAGGCCAAGACCAGCGGCGAATCGCCGGAAGCCGTCACCGCAGCGCTGGCCGCGAGCGGCTTCGACAAACTGGAAGGCTACATCAGCAATGAAATCTCCAGCGGCGAAGGACGCGCGGGGAAGCTGCGCAGCGTCTGTCAGACCGCCCAGGTGATCCTGCGCGAGCTGGGGGAAAAGGTGCGGGAAGCCATGCAAATCGTCGAGCGCGACACCCAGCGGCTCGTGGAGCTGGAAAACAGCCTGGTGGCGCGCAAGGACCAGAGCGTGCGCCAGCTCGGCGGCGTGGTCTGGACGCTCTCGCAGAGCTACGACCGAGCGCAACTCCGCGGCGAGGAACTCCTGCAAGAGCGCCTCACTTTGCCAAATACCGTCAAGCTGATCCTGAACAAGGGCGACTGGCGCTACGACTTTCAACAAAAGCTGGAGACCCAGTTGCGCGAAACCCTGCAGCGCCAGATCGGCAATTCGCTGGAGCTCCTGGAAGGCGATCTGCGCTCCGTATGGCAGCAGGTGCATGATGCCATGCAGAAAAATTTCGCCGAACAGCAGCGCACCGCCGCGGGCTCCTTGCCGGATTTTCTCAAGCAGCGCGACGAATTGCTGCGCAAGATCGAACTCACCCTTCTCGAGAAGGGCACCTCGCAACAAGTGGAGCAACAGCTCGGCAAGCTTTTCGAGGACGCAGCCAATTGGATCCGCGTGCCGGCCGGCGTGGCTGCGGCAGGCGGTGTCGCAACGGTGGTCGCGATCCTCGCGCACAGCGCGATCGTCGATGTCACGGGGGTATTGGCCACGACCGGTGTGATCGCGGGCTTTTCCATCGCGATATGGAAACGCCGGCAGATCGTCGCCGAGTTTCGCAAACAAATGTCCGAAAAACGCGACGCCACGCTTTCCGGCGTCGAGGATCATCTGCGGCACTCCATCGATCGTTTTTACCAGGAGTTGTCCGCGACTTTCGCCCCGTTTCAGAGCTTCTGCACCGCGCAGCGCAAACTCTACGAGCCGATGCTCGTACGTCTGCGCGAGCTGGAGGATGGCCTCGCTTCACAATTTGCCCGGCTTAGCGCAGCTAGCCGGGCCGAGCCCGAGTCGGGGGCGTCGACGCCTGCGAAGTAGAAAACTAAAGCGCCCGCGCTTTCGACCTAACGGCTCGTCCGGATCTGCGATTGCAGTGCGTTCAGCGTGCGCGCGCGTTCGTCGGCCATCAACCTCGACGGCTTCAGCTTCGTGAGCATCTTCTGGCCGTTGCGCAGCGTTTTCTGCGCTTCAGCGGAGGAAGAGTAGGCCGTCTGCAAATTTCCCACGGTAAGGCACAGCTTGGCAGCGTCGAGGACGGCCGTTTCATCGTCAGCCTGGAGTGAGACGTAGCGCTGCATGTAATCGAGCGCGTGCTCGTATTGCGGCAGCGCTTCCGAGGCGTGGCCCTGGCGCGCCAGCGAGTCGGCATAGGCTCTGGCGCGGTTCGCTTCTTTCAGGACTTGGTCGGATTCCCGCGCTTCCAATTGCTCCCAGGTGGCCGCAGGAGCCGTAGCTGGAGTGACAGGGATTGAAGTTTGAAGCCTGGTCACGTTGCCAGGGGAGCCCGACGAGACGATGGAGGTCACGGGCTGTTCCCGGGAGGATGCCGCGGACTGCGGTTGCGGTTCCGGCTGCTGAAGGGCAACACGCTGCGGCGGGGCGGCGGCTCCTTTCGAAACGGTCTCGACCCGGGTCATCGGCGCCGTGCTCAAGGCATTGATCGGAGCCGGCCGCGGCGGTTTGGGCGGAGCCGCTTGCGCTGTGGAAGGAGCAGGGGCAACCGGCGTGACTGGCGCGGAAGGCGCCGCCGAAACCGTAGGCTCGGCGCGAAAAGCTGGCGCCTGCGTTTTCGCGGGCGGATTACTAGCCACCGCGATGGGAGGGGCCACGGTCGTCGGATGCTCCTTGACTGCCAGATTCGGCTTCGGCGCGGGCGGCGCCGGCGGCGGTTCGCTGGCGACCGGCGCCTGGCTTGCCGCATTCGAAGCCTGGCCGGCGGAAACCGGCGCTTCGCTCGCGATCTTCGGCGACTGGCTCGCGACATTCGCCGCTTCACTCTTCGAACTCACCGTCGCCGTCGCCATTTGCTGGCCCTTGGGATTCATGCCCTGCAATTTCCATGCGGCGATGCCGAGCACTGCGGCCACCGCGCCGGCCATCGCGATCTTGAAAATGGGCTTCTGCGTGAGAGATGGCGCGGGCGTCTCGGCAGGAGTCGAGCGGGTTTCCGGCGGGGGAGCCTGGGGCGTGGCTGCAAGTTCCGCCCACACTTTTTCCACGACGCTGGCTTTATCGCTGGAGAGGTTGCTCTTTCGAGCCGCCGGAGCCTGGGCGGGACCGGTGAGGACGTCGAACTCCGAACGCGAAATATCCATCAGCGCAGCCAAAAGCGAGGCCATCACGTCATCGAGATCCGCGCGATTTGGCCGCGCATCGATGATCTGCGGCTCAGAGCGATCGGCTGGCAGAAAATGCCCCGCTTCATCCAGGCGCCAGGCTAGCCACGGCGGCAGCCAGTTCGTCGGCGCCGCGACCGTCGGCGCGCTATTCGGCGCGCCCTCCACGACGAGGGCGATAATGCGCTCCTCGCCGCCCGCGCGCTTGAATTCGCGAATGTGCGCATCGAGCACCTTGGAATGAGAAGAATGCGGCGAACAAATGAGAATGAGGTATCGCCCCGTCTGCAGCGCCTTGGCGTAATCTTGCTCGGTCTCGGGATCGTTAGGATCGGGAAAAACCGAGATATCGTGCGGCAAGGCGAAGCCGTGCCGCGTGGCGCTTCCGGCCAAAGTCACCGGCACAGGATAGCCATGCACCGTGTGATAGAGCCATTCGCACCAGGCAAAGTCTTCCAGCGCATAGCTGATGACGCCCCAGAGAGTATGCTGGATGGGGTCGCCGATCTGTGTCGGGGCGGTGATCATGAGGTGGAATGCACTCGGCCCGCGACGCGCGGGAAGAGGCGTGGGTTCGTAGAGCAAATCAAGTGCCCGGCGGAGGCATTAGTCGGTCTTCTTCGTGTAGCGATTCCTTGATAAAAAAAGTCGCGCAATATAGGCCCGAAGCGCCGGTTTCTTCGCGCCGCACCTGCGCGTGCAGCAATCTTTGAAATAAGTCGGATTCCATCTTCGCCACAAGCGGAAAAGCCCGCAGCACATCGAGAATTGGCGAGTGGTGCTCCACCACTTGCATCTCGCCTTCCTCGCCCGCGGGCAGCCACTCCGTCATATAACCTTCGGCATCGCGCAGGCGGGCCAGCGCTTCCGCGCGCTCGGCGATGGTGTCGCCCTTCAGCCGCCGCTGGTAGTCGGCGCTCTTTCGCTGAAAGGTGACCATGAGCAGCTTCTCCGGAGCCGAGGCGCCGTAGAGGCTTAGCGACGCCTGGAGGAGCTCGATGGTGAGCGGATTGCTGGCTGTGGGAAAGAGTTCGTGGGCCTTGTTCGTCAGCCGATAAAGCATCTGCGGGCGGCCGAGTTTTGTCGGCTGGCGCCAGCTATCCAGCAGTCCGCGTTTTTCCAGGTCGGTGCAAAGATCCTTCACTCCCATATAACTCATGCCCAGCCGGCCGGCGATCTCCGCCACGGGCAAGCCATGCGGCGTGCGCTTCAGTTCATTGAGCACCTTGAGGCGCGCGCTGCGGCCGACGGTTTCAATGAGGCGCTGTTTCATGCAGCGCCGGGGCCTGTTGGCAATACTAGTTCTCCGGAAGGCAGCGCCCGGAAGTGGCGCAGCGCCTCCACGACGCCGCTGCTGAATTCCCGCTCGGCCACGTAGCCGCCGGCCGCCCGCACCGTCGTTTTGACGGGCTCGACGGCATTGGCCGGGCACATCACCCACCGCGCGTGGCGGCCATCAAGCATCGGCAAGTCGTTATAATGATCGCCGGCGGCAAAAATCCCCTCTCGATCGATGCCCGTGAGCCGGCCGAGTTCGCTCAGCGCGGTCCCTTTCGAGTAGTCCGCATGGCAAAAGCGCACGTAGATCGTATTGCGCATATAGTGAAAGCCCGGCACGCGCAGGCGCTCGCGCTCCAGGAATTCACAGATGCGATCCATGGCCGGCTCGTCGTTCGCCGCGAGGCCGATGAGCCGCTCGCCTTCGCAGATCGGCTGGGCCAGGGATTCCACGGCCAGGAAATCCGCGATGTCCTTCAGCAGGGGCGCGGCTTGGGCAAACATCTTGTCGTGCGCGCGATAGCACCGCTGGTTCCAGTCGCCATAGTCCTGCCACTGGCCATCCGCTCCGCGGTGAAAAACCTCGCGTTCCGCCGTGAGCACATAATCCGGTTCGCAGGGAAAGCTAAATTCCCGCAGGCCATCCAAGGCAAACTCAAAGTCCCGCCCCGTATTCAAGGCCCAGTAGACGCCTCGCGCCTGCAATTGGCGGATCGCCTCGAAAAGCTCCGGATCCACCGGTGGCGTCGCATAGTGATCGACGAGCGTGCCGTCGAAGTCGGTGCTCACGAGTTTGATCATGAAGAAAAGAGAGAAGTGACGGACGCGCCCCGGAGGAGGCGGAATCCTTTTTTGACTCTTCCCGCTCCATACTCAATTCTCAACTCATGAAAAGCGCCTACGAACTCGCCATGGAGCGTCTGCAAAAGGAATCGCCGACGAAGCCCCTCTCCGACCGCCAGAAGGCGGAAATCGCCGAGATCGATTCGCTCACCAAAGCCAAGATCGCGGAACGGGAGGTCTTCCTGCGCGACCAGATCGCCAAGGCCGAGGCTGCCGGCAAGCACGGCGAGGTCCTGGAGCTCCAGGACCAGCTCGCCCGCGACGTCCGCCGTCTCCAGTCGGACAACGAGTCGAAAAAGGAAAAGGTGCGGCAGGCCGGATAAGGTCGAGGCGCGGGAGACATACCTCCCATTCTTCCCATTATTCCCGTCGGCGCGCGGTGCAAATGGACAGTTTGTATCCCCTGCCGCCAAAAAGCCGGATATCCGACATCCTGGCGCCATCGCCACCAGGCCTGCAGCTCCAACCCAGAGCGTAAACTTCTCCCGGGCCGGCACTTATTCCCACCCCCCTGGTTCGCAAGCTGCTAATGGGCCGCCGCGCGTTTCGCGCTGCCGCCTTCCAAGCCGATCACGGTGATCGGCGAGCGGCTGCGCGTGGCCGTAGAACCCTCTCCACCACATGAAAATTGATCCACGGCTGAAGCTCCGGCGTCGTTCCCGCGTCCAAGGCTTTACCCTCCTCGAACTCGTCGTCGTCGTCGCCGTTTTGGTGATTCTCGCCGGCATCCTCCTGCCCAAGTTCGACCTCTTCAAATTGAAGGCCAATAAGGGCGTCGCCGCGTCGAATATGACCGACGTCTCGCGCATCATTCAGACCTTCTACGCGCAGAATGCCGTTTATCCCGACAATTGGGACTCGCTCATGCTGCCGGGCACAGGCGTGACGGGCGGCCCGCTCTGGGACACGACAAATGCCTCTACCGACGGCGACCAGTTGGAGCCGCAGCTCGTGGGCGGTCCGCCGGCCGCGGCGAGCCCGCATAAGTTGGTTCTCGGTGCGCCCCTGGTCCCCGGCGAAGCCCGTTCGCTCGCGCGCATCGGCATCACCACCGTGCTCGACCTCGATAGCACGTCGACCGCTCTCCCGAACGACCGCTTCACGCTCACCAACACGCGTGCGATCGATACCGGCACCGTTCTGGCCGCATTGAGCACGACGGATCCCGATGCGATTGCCATCACCACCCACATCTACCCGAACATCCTGCCCGCGGGCAACACGCCTCCCGGCAAACGCCTCGTCGTGTTTGGCTTCGGCTCGCACAGCACCGCCATCGGCAACCTTGTGCAGGAAGTGCCGTTCTACCCGAATACCGACGTGACGAAGTACTATTCGCGCTTCCTCGCCATCTTCGAAGTCGATGACGGCGGCGGTCGGGCCAACCTCATGGCCGTGGTCGGCGCTGACGGCGACCAGATCGGTGACGAAATCGCGGACTACTACGAGCGCTAAGTTTTAACCGCTCTTTCCAAAAAAGACCGCTTCGGTGGGCGGGCTGTGCTCCATGTCACAGCCTGCCCACTTTTGCCGTTTTAAGCCGTCCCGTGTTTTTTCCTCCCAAACGCCCCCGCGCCGCTTCCACCCGAGGGTTTACGCTCCTCGAAATGGTCGTGGTGCTCGTCATTTTGGTGCTGCTGGCGACGCTGCTTTTGGGGCGAATTGAAAACGTCCGAGCCAACGCAAACGACACGGCGATGATGGCGACGCTCAATGCCGCACGCGAAGCCTTTGTCGGTTCGCCGGGTGCGCCGGGTTATTTGTCGGACATGAAACATGTCCCCAATTTTGATCTGATGGCGGTGCAATTTAGCGATTTGCTGGATGGAGATCGCTATCCCCTTTTCAAGACGTACGACGTCATCGCCGGGCGTGGCTGGCGCGGGCCTTACTTGAGCAACGCTCAGTCGGTTCTGAACTATACCCATCCGGGGAATGTTGGCCTTTTCCCCGACGCCGCTGACCAGCGAACCGCGGAGGATACAACCTTTCTGGATCGCCATTTCTACGACACTTCGACGCATAGCTATTATGGCGTTGCCGGAATTGCAGGCGTTGCGGGCGTTCCCGGCGCCAGCGCCGCGGCCGACTTATGGGGTAATCCCATTGTGCTGCAAATTCCTCCCGCGAGCGAATTTCCCAACGCCAGCCCCGCCGAGCTCGACGCGCTGCGGTTTCACTATGCCCGGATCGTCTCCGCTGGGCCGAATGGCGTGCTCGACACACCGCTCGATCAACTTGCCGGCCGGCAGCAGAACGGCAACATCGATGTGCGCAAAGACGACATCATCATCTTTCTCAATCGAGCAGACGTGTATGCGACCGAACTTCAGGAGCAACCGTAAGAACTCCGCTTTCACATTGCTGGAACTAGTCGTCGTGCTGGCGATTCTCGCCGTGGTTACGGCGATCGCCGCGCGTTCGCTGAGTAATATCGAGGACCAGCGCCGCTTCGAGGCCAGCCAGCGCGGGCTTACGGAAATCCAGACCGCAGTCGTGGGCTTGCTCAGTGATCGTGCGCCCGACGGCACACAAGTCATCAGCGGCTTCGTCGCTGATATGGGCCGACTACCTCAAACGGTGGAGGACCCGCCAAAATCCTCACAGCTGAAACTCAGCGAGCTCTGGAATAACCCTGGAGCAATTTTTGATTTTGACGTTCGGCAAGCCAAGGACAACGGTGTGGCTACCGCTGATACAGACCCGGAAGTCTATGTCCCTGGCGGCTGGCGCGGCCCATATCTGCAACTCGCGTTCGGCGCGACCAATCTGCAAGATGCCTGGGGCAATGGCTACAATTCGTCTTCGTCGGCAACATCAACCGACTACGCGCGTCTGCGCGACGGGTCAGATGGCGCCATCACGTTGCCCGGCCAGTTGATCGCGGTCGTGCGTCATCTCGGCGCCGACGGCAGTCCCGACTCTGTTGTTCCTCCTCCTACCGCCTACGACCGGGACCGCGCGATCGCGTTTTTGCAAACTAGCGACCAAGCGATCGCGTTTGCAGCCGCACACGACCCAACAAACCCGATTCCAGTAAGCTTGTACGGCGCGTCGCTGACTGGCTCTGTCGAAGTGCTCACGAACGGCGGCCCGGCCGCGCCTGACAATGCGAGTACCGTAAGCGTAAGGGTCTTCGCTCCGAATCCGGCGAATTCAGCTCAGATTTCCGTGTATAAAATTGAAGACCTGAAATTCACTTCCAATCCGGTTCATTACACGATTTCTTCGCCCGCGCTAACGATCGGACCGCGCATCGTGCGCGCTTACTTCTATCTGGACCCCGCTAACGTTTCACCCCCCACGCAGTTCAATCGCAGCGCCGTGAAGACGGTGATGTTCAGGCCAGGGACGAACTTTCAGGACCTGACGATCGACCGGAAGTATACGCCCCCCCAATGAACGGCGCTCCTCTCACCCTCCTCCTCATCACCGCCGGTCGCGTAGCCCGCGCCGACTACGATGCCGCCGGCGCCGCAACCTCGCTCATGAGCGCGCCACGCGAGCACGATGGCGCGATCCCGTCCGCCGTACGCACGGCGCTTGCGCTCGGCGGCAAGCCGGCCGGCCTTGTCTGGGTGCTCCTCGAGGATGCATGGATCCAAAACATCGAGTTGCAGAAACGCCAAATCACAGGCCTGTCCCGCGAGCAGATCAGCCGCGCGCTTTCCTTTGAAATCGAGCCGTTTTCCGGCACGCCGGTGGCGCAAAGCGAGATCGGCTTTATCGAAACTGAGGATCGCGATGCGGTGAAATGTTATTGGGCGGCGGAGATCGCCGTGAACGTGCGCGATGCGGTGCAGGATGTCATTGCCGCGGCGGGCGGAAAACTCGGCGGCATTTGTCATCCGGGAGGCCTGCCCTTGCCGCTCGACCCGGCGCTCGACTGCCGCGAATGGCGGCGCCTGGAAGTCTGGCATGGCAGTTTGTTATCTCTGGAAGGCGACGGCGGACGGCCCGCGCGCGCCCGTGTCCTGAGCGGGCCGCCCGCGCGCTCCACTGCGATTTCCGCGGTCGCGCTGGAGCTTCTCACCGAGACGCGCACGACGCCGGTGGGCCACCTTGATTCGGGAGTCGCGGCCAAGCGCTTCGTCCTCGATGAACCGGAGCATCTGCGCGCTTGGCTGCAGGGCTGGGCTACGCAGCTTCGCTCCGGACCGCCGTCTGCGCCAGTCATCGGTCCCCGACCCGCCAAGCCCGGTCCGCAAAAATACATCGTCGTCGGAGCCGCGCTCGAAGCCTTTGTGATCCTCGTCTGCCCGCTCCTCGTCTGGCATGGAACGTATGTGCGCAATCGCTTGCGCACCGAGCGCGGAGCCCTCGCGCGCGTTGCCGATCAGACCAAGGCCGTGACCAAGGAAAACACCGATCTGCGCAAAGAAATCGCGACGCTCGACCAACAGGCGCAGAAAATGGCGCTGCTCGCGCGCCGCCGCACTGCCTTCCCAAATCTACTCCGCGCCCTCGCGTCGACCCGGCCCGACGACATAGTCCTGAGTAACATCCTGCCCAACGGCCCGGGCGAGATCATCGTGCACGGCCTCGCGCTCGATGCGCTTTCTGTCGACGAAATGTGCCTCGCCCTCACGGCCGCCCTGCATGGCGACGGCTGGGCGGCGCAGCCGTTGCAAAAGACTTCTAAGGGAAACGCGGCGGAATCCGGCCCGTGGGACTTTACGATCAGCCTCGCGCCCATGGATGCCAAGCCGGTGGCCATCAGCGACTCCCATCTCCGCCGGCCATGAAGCTCACTCCCCGCGACAGATGGATTTGCGCAATCCTGCCGGCCTTGCTCACCGTCATCATTTGTCAGGCGGCATTCACCCATCCGCTGGCGCGTGAAAACGAAGCGCTCACTCAGCAAATCCGCACGCAGGGCCCGCTCGCAATGCGCCAGGCCGGTCTCCGGCAGGCCGAGTCCGAGCACACCCAGCTCGCCGAAGCGTTGGCGAAGAAACGCCAGAATCTTATCGGCGGAGCTGCCGGTGGTCAGCTGGGCTTCGATCGCTCCGTCGCGCTCCAGCAGGTGTCGAAGCTCTGCAAGGATAACAATCTCGCGCTGCTCTCCTCCTCCCCCGACGCCACGGTCAAACTGCCGGCGCCGATGGCCGACATGGCCAAAACCCTGCCCGCAACCTCCGAATCCAGCGCGCCGCGAGTCTGGCGCCTGGAAATGCGCGGTTCTTACGGCGATTTCCACAAGTTCCTTCACGATCTCGCGGCCGTTCCACCCTTCATCATCCCGCTGACGCTCGGGATGCAGCCGGACCCGAATGAAGAAAACCCCACTAGTTGGACGCTCACCGTCTGGCTCTAGACCATGGCGCCGATGACTCCCGCAGATCTCGAAACACCCGCCCGGTTGGATGAATTACTCACGCTCTGCGTGCGCCGGGATGGTTCGGATCTGCATCTCGTCGCCGGCCTGCCGCCGCACCTCCGCGTACATGGCGAACTCGACGCCATCGCCGGCGCCCCGGAGCTCACGTCCGAAGATACACGGCGCTTCGCGGAAATCCTCCTCCGGCGCATGGCAAATCGCGACGCCGGCGAGCCGTGCGTCGACGCCGCCCTCGCGGCGCGCGGCTCCGTGGACGGCGCGGTGACCACCCGCGACAATTGTCGCTTCCGCTTTAACATCTTTCGCCGGCAAAGCGAAATCTCCATCGCGCTCCGCCGCCTGGAAGACCAGTTTCGCACCCTCGCCCAGCTCGGCCTGCCGGATAGTCTCTATCAGCTCTGCCGGCTCCGCGATGGCCTCGTGATCGTGAGCGGCCCCACCGGCGCCGGCAAGAGCACCACGCTCGCCGCGCTCCTTGATTTTGTGAACCGCAATCGCTCCGGCCACATCATCACTATTGAGGATCCCATCGAGTACGTGCACCAGCGGGTGCGTTGCGTCATCAATCAGCGACAGGTCGGCATCGATGCGCCGACCTTTAACGATGCGCTCGTCGCCTCGCTGCGCCAGGATCCGGACGTCGTGCTCGTCGGCGAGATCCGCGATCTGGAGACCATCCGCACCGCCATTACCGCCGCAGAAACCGGACACCTCGTCTTCACCACGCTGCATGCCGGCGACTGTGTGGGCTCCATCGAGCGCCTCGTTTCGGTCTTCCCGTCCGGCGAACAGGATGGCGTGCGCCGCCAGCTCGCACTCGTGCTCCGCGGCGTCGTGGCGCAACATCTCCTGCCCGGACCGCAACCAACAGAGCCCGATGCGACAAGTGTCGCGCGCACCGTGGCCAGCGAGATCCTCATGGTCACTCCGGCGGTCGCCAATCTTATCGCCACGGCGCGCAGCGCGCAGATTTACTCCGCCATGGAATCCGGCGCCTCTCTGGGGATGCAAACGCTCGAGCAGGACCTGGCTCGGCTCTGGGTGGCGGGCCACATCACAGAAACCACCGCCGAAACCATGGCGCGCAATTCGGCGACCTTGCGCGATCGCGCCACCCTGCTTCGCCGCCGCTCCGCGAATGGCAACGGAAACGGCAATGGCAATGGCCACGCCGCTAGTCACAACAAACCTGGCAACAAAGAATGAGCGCCGGCCCGCTTACTATCGATCTGGACCAGGTGCGGATTGATCCTGCCTGGGCGCTGCGCATTCCCATCACCCTCGCGCTGCGTCGCCGCGTGCTGCCCTTTGCCCGGCTGAAGGATTGCGTGTATGTGGCCTGCGTCAATGCCGATGACACGGCCTCGCTCGATGCCGTGGGCCGCTACACGCATTGTGAAATCACACCAGTTGTAGTCGACCCCGAAGCGCTCCAGCGCGCGCTCTCCCGGGTCTACGGCGATGGACGCGGACGCGCCGGCGCCGCGCGCGCGGAAGCCGCTGAATCCAGCGCCGATGATGCCGTGGCGCTGGGTGAAGAATTGCTCCGCGCCGCCGTCATGCGCCAGGCCTCGGATATTCACATCGACCCTTCGCGCGAAGAGGTGCGCATTCGCCTGCGGGTGGATGGAGTGCTCGAGGACTACCGCCGTCTGCCGGCCGCCATTCATCCCGCGCTTTGCAGCCGAATCAAGGTCATGTCCGGCATGGATATCGCCGAGCGGCGGGCGCCGCAGGATGGCGCCTTTACCTATCAATATGGGGCCTCCGAACGCAGTCACGCGCTCGACGTGCGCGTGGCCTCGCTGCCAACCAAGTACGGCGAACGCATGACGCTCCGTCTGCTCGCCGCCCAGGATCAATTGCTCACGCTGGAAAAGCTCGGCATGAATCCGCAGGATCTCGCAGCCATGGAGCGGATGCTCGCGCAGCCGCACGGGCTCGTTCTGCTCACCGGCCCGACCGGCGGCGGCAAGACGACCACGCTCTACGCCGCCATTCGCCATTTGTTAGCCGAGGGCTCGTATAACATTATTTCCGTGGAAGACCCGGTCGAATACGAGATTCCCGGCGTGGCCCAGGTGGAAGTCGATTCGGCGGACAAGGTCACTTTTGGCAAGGCGCTGCGCAGTTTGTTGCGCCACGATCCGGATGTCCTGATGATCGGGGAAATTCGCGATCTCGATTCGCTGGACGTGGCCGTGAAAGCTTCGCTCACGGGTCATCTCGTCTTTTCCACGCTGCATACGAATAACGCGGCCAGCGTCATCACGCGCCTCATCGACATGGGCATGCCAGCGCATCTCATCGGGGCCACCCTGCGGCTCTGCGTGGCCCAGCGTCTGGTGCGCCGGCTCTGCAATCACTGTCGGCGACCGATCGCGCTCACCTCCGCGCAGGCGCTATCTCTGGCCTTGCCCGAAGCCGCCGGGCGGCCCGCTTACGAGGCCGAGGGCTGCCTCTACTGCGCCGGGCGCGGTTTTGCCGGGCGCATGGGCCTCTTCGAATGCGCCCAGCTCGACAATGAACTCGCCTCGCTCGTCGCGCGCGGCCCCAGCGAGAGCGAGCTCACGGCGGCGCTCCAGCGGAAGGGTTTCCACACCCTCTTGCAGGATGGCGCCGCAAAGGTCCTCGGCGGCCAGACCACGGTGCAGGAAGTCCTCAACGCGGTGACGGAATATTAGTCATGCCAAACTTCCGCTTCCATGCCCGAGACGCCCGAGGCGATGCGCAAACCGGCGCAATCGTCGCCGCCAGCGCGGAGACGCTCACCGCCGAGCTGCGCGGCCGCGGCATGCTCGTCCTGGAGGTGGAGGAAGTCGCCGAAGATTCACCCCAAGGGCGCGTCTCGCTCAATCCTTTTTCCTGGCTGCCGCCGACGAGTTTCGACGTGGAAACCGGTTTCCAGCAGCTGGCCACGATGCTCCATAGCGGCCTGAGCTTGTTAGCCGGGCTGCGCATTGTCGCCGACCAGGCCCGCCGCCCGCGCGCCGCTCGTGTCTGGAGCGATGTCTGCGAACGCATCGAGGAGGGCGCCACCTTTTCCAAAAGCCTGGCGCCGCACCCGAAGGTCTTTTCTCCCCATGTCGTGCAGCTCGTGCGCGTGGGTGAACATGCCGGCGATCTCGACGCTTCGCTCGTGCGCTCGGCCGAGCATCTGGAGCGCTCGCGCAATCTGCGCCTGCTCGTGCTCAATGCGATTACCTATCCTTCCATCGTGCTCGTCATGGCCGTGGGCGTGGCCGGCTTCATGATCGTGAGCGTGGTGCCGAAGATCCAGAAATTCCTGGGCGCGGCCGGACGCCGCCTGCCGCCGATCACGCAGCTCCTGGTCGATGTCTCAAATGTCGTCATGAATTACCTGCCCTGGATTTCCCTGGGCCTGGTCTCCGCGGCGCTCGCGCTCTTCTTTTGTTATCGCTGGCCGCCCGGCCGACGGTTTCTCGATGCCGTCCTGCTCCGCACTCCGGTCTTCGGCTACATCCTGCGGCTCTCCGGCACTGCCGTCTTCGCGCGCAGCCTGGGCATCCTGCTCGAGAGCGGCGTCACGCTGCTCGATAGCCTGGCCACAGTCGAGCAACTCGTCCGCAACCGCGTCCTCTCTTTGCGCGTCGCCGCCGCGCGCCAGACCGTCCTCCGCGGCGGCACGCTGGCCGACGCCCTCGGCGGCGGCCGCGATTTCCTGCCTATGCTCGCGCGCATGGTCGCGGTCGGCGAATCCTCTGGCACGCTCGCTCCAGTCCTCGCGGATATCGCCCGCTTTCACGAAGCCCAGCTCGTCATCGCCATTCGCCGCATGAGCGTGCTCGTCGAGCCCGCGCTCATCCTCGTCGTCGGCGGCATCGTCGGCTTTGTCTATATCGCCTTTTTCGTCGCCATGTTTTCCCTCGCCGCCGGAGGCCATTGATTTCTCCCATTCTTCCCATCGCCCGCCATGTCTTTTCCACCTCGACTGCTTCGTCTTTGTTATCTCCTCCTCGCCAGTCTCCTGCTGCATACCAGCCCAGGCCTTGCCCAGGACACCGCCACTCCGGCCCCGCCGGCGGAACCGCCGCTGGATCCCACCCGGGCGAGCGCGCGCGTGAAAGCCGTCCTCTCCTTGCAAAATTCCGGCCTCGCCGACACACAGTTGAAAGGCCTCGTCATCGGCAGCGGCAAGGAAGGCGCCGTCACGCTCGAGTTCAAAGGCGTCACCGCGCTGGCCCGTCCGGGCCTTCCCTTTAATGTTTCCGTCAATGGCTCGGTGAAAACCCTCACCGCAAGCCTGACCGACAGCGGCGTGAAGCTGGATGCGCCAAATGTGGACAAGAGCATTCTTTTGCCCAGCCTGGCTTCGCTTCCTACCTCCACGAGCCACATTCCCGGCAGCGTCGATTATGTGGAATTTCGCGATCTCCCGCTGCTGGAAGCCCTGCGCATGCTCAGCGACCAGACGGGCTTCAACTACTCCGCCTCCGTCGCGGCCAACAAAACGCCCGTCAACATCATGCTCCGCAACATTTCCGGCGAGGCCGTCATCGAGGAAATCTGCAAGAGCCATAACCTGTGGTACAAACGAGATCCCGGCACCGGCATCACCCGCATCCTCACGGTGCCCGAGTTTGAAAAGGATCTCGTGGGCTATCGCGAGGAACAGACCGAGGTCTTTACCCTGAAATTTCCCAATGTTCCCGCGATCGCCAACGCCATTGCCGATCTCTATGGCGATCGCGTGCAGCTTTCCCTTGGCGGCGACGACGCCGATGACGACGCCCGGCGCGATCTGGAAAACCGTTTCGATCGCTTCCAGGTTCTGACCCAAGGCGCGCAGAATGCAAATTCGATCGACAGCACAACGCTGGGAGGCAACGTCAACGGCTACGGCGGCAATGGCTATGGCGGCGGCACGGTCGTCGCCGGAGACAATGGCGGCTACCGCGGGTACGGCGGCGGTTATGGAGGCTACGGCGGCGGCTACGGCTCCAACCGAAACGGCTCTGGGTATGGAAATGGATATGGCCAGAATCGAAGCGTCCGGCGCTACAATCGCAATACCACTGACTATGTGGCCTCGGACGACGATCTCTTCCGCAATCTCACTCCGGACCAGGCGCAGCGTGTGGATCAGGCCCTCACCGCAGCCCGCCACGCCGGTGAAAACGCCGCCGATGTCGAGTCGCTGCGCAAGCACCCGGCAAATATCTTTGTCACGGCCAACCGCCGGAGCAATCTCATCGCCGTCCGCACCGCAGATACCCGGGCCATGGAAGACATCCGCTCGCTCGTGCGCCGCATGGATCGCCAGACACCCATGGTCCTGCTCGAGGTCAAGGTCGTCAACGTGGAGCTCGGCAACGATCTCAAGACCGCCTTCGACTACCAGTATAGCGACGGCACGAACGTCGCTTCCTTTTCCCAGAACGGCATCGCCAACCCACTCACCCGCGGCAACATCGTCAGCGGAGGCATGAATTCCAGCGATATGACCTTTGTCATCGTGAGCAACAATTTCCGCGCGCAAATGCAGCTCCTTGAGGAAAAGAACCGCGTAAAGACGCTGGCCACACCCACCTTGCTCACGGCGAATAACGAAATCTCCCGGCTCTTCCTCGGCGAAGAGCGGCCGCTCGTGCGCGCCATTTCCAGCCAGACCATCCTCACGCAAAACAGCGCCGCCACCACGCCCAATACCGTCACGGAGTTCCGCAACGTCGGCAACACGCTCCTCATCACGCCCAACATCAATTCCGATCGCACCGTGACCCTGCGGCTCGTGCAGGAAAACTCCACTATTGATCCCAACGGCGCCTCGATCCCCGTCGTCACCGGAAGCGCAAACAACACGACGGCCGTGCAAAATGTTAAAGTCGACGTCGTCGCCACAAAATCAGTCAGCGGCACCTTCGTCGCCAAGGACGGAATGGCCATCGCCGTCGGCGGCCTCATCGAAGACGACAAAGTCGACAAGCGGGAACAAGTGCCGCTCCTCGGCGACATCCCCGGCCTGGGCATCCTTTTCCGACGTCAGGAGAAAAGCAAAACGCGCAACGAACTAGTCGTCATCATCCGCCCCCACGTCATGTCCACGCCCGCCGACGGCGAAAAGATCTCCACTGATCTCCTAAAACAACTGGCGCCCGCCTCCGTCGACCGCCTCGTCGACGACGGCTTCCTCCCCGCCCCGCCCCCTGACCTAAAAGCCACCATCCCGCCCAGAGGCGACCTCCCGAAAGCCGACCCGCCCAAAAAAGCAACCCCCACCCAAAAACGCAGTCGTTAATTAATTTCTGCCGCTCAACCGCAAAGCGAAGCGGCGCCAATGTAGGCGAGGTATTCCTACCTCGCGCGGTGCGCCGGAGCCGCGGCGGGGCCGGGAACCGTGCTCCGCAAACCCTCAATCTAGCATTCACACGCAGCGCGCTACCAAACGCGCGCTCGCGCGAAGCTCCAGCTTCGTCGCGGCCCAAGGAAGAGAACTCCTGTTCCCCACGGAGGGGGTGTCTGCGGGTAAGTCGGAGCGTCTGCGGGCCGGGAACCGCGCTCCGCAAACCCTCAACCCAGCATTCACACGCATCATCGCGCTACCAAACACCCGCTCGCGCGATGCTCCAGCTTCGTTGCGGACCAAGGAGGGGAACTCTGTTCCCCATGGAGGGGGTGTCTGCGGGCAAGTCGGAGCGTCTGCGGGCCGGCCCCACACGGAAAAAAGCCGCTCCCTCCGATCACACCTTTGCCCCCTCCCCCTGCCCACCCTCCAAAGCCAGCGTCATCGCCCGTATCTCCGTCCCACTCTTCACGAGCTGCGTCCAAATCAAATCCCGATCGCTAAATCCGTCCGCCAGCTGCACCGACCCAACCGCAGCCAATTGTTTCTCCAGCCCCTGCAACTTCTCAACCGTCTCCTCCGTAGATTTGCCCCCCTCCTTTTCAACACAGCCCGCCAGCGACTCCAATACCCCCGCAACCAGCCACGCTGTCTCACAAAGCGCCGCATCAGGCCGCCGACCATTATCATGCAGCGGAATGGCAATCGCATTCCCCGCGCGAGTCACCCGCTGAATATAAGTCGTCAGCGCTGTAGCCCTTTCGGCCCGCTCGGGCCTCACCTTGGGCTCCGCCAACATCCGCTGCAACGATGCCGCTGCAAAGCGATTCGCATTCTCCGCCCGGCGCTTGACTAACATCAAATTAACTTCCCCAGCTCCCTCCTCACAGAGAAACCCCGAAATCGCCTCGAAATAGCTGCGATTCGCGCGCATCGCCGTCGCAAGCAACACCGTAAATTTCTCCCCCTCCCAAATCGGCCAAAACACCACCGCCGAAAGCAGCGCCACCGCCCCGCCCGCGAGATTCGACAACAATCGCGTGATCGTGAAATCCAGATGCACCTCCATGCTCGTCTCCGTGACGAGCACGAGCATCAGTGTCACAAAGAAAACCGCGACGCCGTAACGCGTTTTCAAGTAATACGCGAACCCGAAAGCCATTCCCATCGCGCACCCGAGCAGCGCGAGAAACGGCATAGGCGCCCAAAGCAACGCGCTCCCGAGCGCGCTGCCCGCCAGAGTCCCGCCAATACGCGAGAACGCGCGTTCGCGCGTCGAGCCATAGTCCGGCTGCAACACCGCGACGATGGTAAAAGCCATCCAATATCCCCGCGGAATATTCAACCCCTTGTAGAGCGCAATCGAAAGCATGGTCAACGTGGCCATCCGTAGCGCATAGCGAATGAGCACCGGATCCGCCTGCGGCGCCGGATTGATCCACGCCGCCAGAGATTGAAACGAGCGCGCGGTCAGATCCGGCAGCCGCGACGGAATGATCGTCGCGACGTCGCCATGATCGATCGTCTCGCGCAAGACCTTGCCGATGCGCGGCAGCACTTGGCCAACCTGCTCCAGGGCCGCGCGCGCATGCGCCGCCGAGACATTTTCCGACTCCACAGCCAACTGCTCATCCAGCACGCAAAGCAAATGCCGGCACCGCCGCAAACGAATCTCCGTCGCATTAAAATTTGCCGATCGATGCGAGATGAGCGTCAGCGCCACAGAACGCGCCGCATCGCTCAGCGCCTTTAACACAGAATCCGCCGTAGGCTTGTGCCGCGAAAACTCCGGCTGCTCGAGCAAAGGCGCCAGCGCCGCTTCAAACGCCACCACCCGCATCGCGAGATGCACCACCTCCCGGCGCATCTCCTCCAAATGCGCGAGCAAAGCCGTGTTATGTCGGCGCTCCGCCGCCCCCAGAATAACAAACGTGCGATCCAGCGTCTCCCGCAACTTCTGCTCCTGCGCCGCGATCCGCGAATCCTCAGCCCCCCGCTTCCCATTCCTCCTATTCTTCCCATTCCTCCCATCCCCGTCGCCACTCCCCTCCGCCACCTTCGCCTTCGGCTCCTCTCGCAAACTCCCAATCAAATCCGAAGCCGCCACCCAACTTTCCGCCACCGCCGCGCGCAACGCGTGCTGCGGCCGGAACGGCCAAAAAGCCATCTGCAACAAAGCCGAGCCCGCGCCGCCGATCAGCACGAGCTTCGCGAGATGCACCCCCACCACCCAACCTCCATGTGCCTGCGCCACCCCGAGCAAAAAAAGCAGCGCCGAGGAAACACTCAGCGTCGGCCCATAATCCGAGCTGAGATGCCGCCACCACCCGCCGAGCAAAGCCAGCGCGCCCATGGAAACCGTCGCCCACACCAGCGACCCACCCACCGCCGCCCCGAGCAACACCGCCCCCGCAATCACCACGATCATCGTCGCCAGAATTGCCACCCGCATCGCGTACGCCCCCCGCAGATCCGGCAGCGCCACGGATTGCGCCGAAATGGCCAAAAAAGCCGCATCCACGACGTTTCCGTGAAAATGGCAAATCAGCAGAGGAACACCGATCGCCAGACTCGTCCGGCAGGCCCGCCCGATTTCTGGTCGAAAAGTGAAGAGGTCGATGAAGCGATTCACGAGAGCGGAGCCAGCATGCCGGGACCGCAGCAGAAGGCCAAGCGGAAGTGCGCGCAAACGCGCGAAACCAAAGGGATGAAAGGGGCGCAAATGACATCCGTTTCAACTGCCGTGAGCCGTCAGCAGCGACCTGGGCGCTTGGCCGATTGTTGCCTCATCGAACAGCAATCAAATCCGGCCATGGCTGGCAAATCCGCGTGTAATTCCGCAAGGTATTGGAGCGCGGTGATCCTGCACCGCTTTCGGAGTGGCCAAGTTGAGCGTCAACCTATTGCGGACCGTTGATCAGCCACAGCTGACCGGCCCCGCCAGTCACGTTGTAGATATCCACAGGTCCACCGGGCGAGATGGCGGCGCCATAGTCGTCCAGATATAGGTTTGCATTCTTGTTCACCAGCGTCCACGCAGAGCCGACCGGGTTGAGCGTCCAGACTTGATTGGCGTTGGCGTAAGCTGTCCAGAGATCCAGCTTGGTCCCCGGCGTCTTGTTGAATCCCGGGTCATCGATCGCATAGCCGTTGAGCTTGTTAATGATCTCGTAGTGTGCGCCGTTGTCGGACGTTGTAAACCGCCAGAGCTGGCCGGCGCCGGTGGAGGGATTTTGCTGGAGCGGCAGCCCGCCCGGCGACGTGACCGCGGTTCCGTCCAGGACCAGCCCATTCAAAACACATTGCAACTGAAAGTACTTCACGACAGGCGCCGCCGAGACCGGGGCGGAGTAGTCGCTCACGCCCGCCGAATTTCCGGCGGTCACCCGGTAGCTGTAGGTCGTGCCGACGCTGACGGCCCGATCCACATAGCAAGGCGTGCCGTCCGCTGGCGTGATGGAAGCCAAATGCGACCACGAGCCTGAGCCGACACGCCGGTAGACGTCATATACCGCGGCCTGAGCGCCCGCATTCCACGAAACGGTGACGGCGGAGTCCACGCCCGGTGCGCCGCTCGCCTGGATGCTCACCGGAGGCGTGGGCGATCCCAGGATCTGCCACTTTTCATTGCTCGAGGAAGGATTCGAAAAGAGATCAACGATGCCGCCCGGCGCGGTGGCGCCGCCATAGTTGTCCAGGTTCAAGTTGGCGTTTTTGTTGGTCACGATGAAATCGGGACCGACGCGATTCAGCGACCAGAGTTGGTTGGTATTGCCGTACGCGGTGTACAAATCGACCTTGGCGCCCGGGCTGGTGGAAAAGCCGGTATCGTCGAGCGCCCACCCGTTGAGTTGGTTAGTGATTTCGTACCAAATTCCATCGGTCGTCGTGAATTTCCAGTTTTGGCCGGTGTTTCCGGCCGCGGGGGCTTCCTGCAAGGGATCTCCGCCCACGGTTGTGACGGTCGAGCCGTCGATCACAAGGCCATTCCCGACACATTGCAACTGGAAGTACTTCGTCACCGGCGCGGCGGAGGCGGTCGCGGAGTAGCTGCTCGTCCCTACGGTGTTGGCTGCGGCGACGCGATAGTTATAGGTCGTTCCGCTGGCCGCCGTCCGGTCAATATAGGAAGGAGCGGCGCTGGAGGATTCCACCGTGCCGATCTGAGTCCAGGAGCCGGAGCCGACGCTGCGATAGACCTTGTAGCTTTGCGCCATCGGCACGCCATTCCAGGAGACCGTGACTGCAGTATCATAGCTGAATTGGCCGCTGGCCAGAATGCCGTCGGGAGCTTGTGGCGTGGCGAGGGCGCCAAAGTGGATCCAGTTTTCCTTCAGGTCTTTTTGCCGTCTTCCCGTGGCCGGACTGGCTCCGTAGGTGAGCAGGCAGTCCTGACCGGTCACCGAGGAGGAGAGGATGTTCTGCCCATTCACTCGCTGCTGACCGATGAGATTTGCATAGCTCAGCGACTCCCCGCTCACCGAGTCGACGAAAAGCGTGGCCGTCGGCCCCCAGTGCAGCGCATCGGAGCTCAGGGCCATATAGACAGTGTTATTGCCCCACCAGATGAGCAGGTAGTTATTGAGGTAGGTATTCCAACTCAAGCTGCCCCAGGTGACGATGGTGGAGCCGCTGGAAGGCAGGCCGGGAGCGGTGGTCAGGGATGGCGCGGGCTGCGTGGGATCGATGTGCTGGGAAAAAGAGCCGTTGTAATAGCCATACCACGAGCCGGGCAGCGCGTGGGGATCGGTGGATTTAAATACCTTGCCCTGGTAGGCGTAGGCGATCCAGCCATTCAGCGGAGTGGACCAGATCATCTCTGCGCAGTTCAACCCGCCAAAGGCCGCGGCGGCCGGCTTCGGTGATCCGATGATCTCACCCTGATTTGTCCAAGTGGTTCCATCATCCTTTGAAGTCCAGATTCCCGATGAGTTCCAGGCGCCCGTGCCATGATCAGAAAACTTGTGATCCTCCGTGTGATTGAACCCAATGAGCACGCCATCTGCCGCGCGGATGACGGTGAGCATCCACGTCCCATCAGTATCGTAGTCTGTGCCGACGCCGGGCGCGTCGGTCACAGGCGCCCGTCCCGGACCGTACTGAGTCATCGTGTCGAGATTGAGTCCGGTGTATTTGGTCGGAATCCCGGGGGCCCAAAAGGCAAGATTCGTCGTGCCATCGCGACTGGGAATGGCCGGCCACGCTGCATCGGGATTGTAAAAGTAGTTATCGCCGGTATCGACGATGAGCGTGGGTGGCCCTGCGGTCACGGATGGCGCGGTCTGCGCATAGGTTGCCGCCGGGATGAATGCGGCTCCGGCCAGATAGGCCAAAGCAAGCGGCGACCGAGTCCGGCCAGACAGGGATCGGAACGCCAGGAGCCAACCATAGAAGGAACATTTCAGGGGATTCATGGGTTTGCTAGTGTGAGGAGGGAGAGCGATCGAAGGGGAAATCGACTGGAGGGGAGAGTTTGGGAATGACTGCATGTTGATGCTGTCCACTCGCCGACGTGCTGACATCCCTCTTTCGGGTGGTGTGCCGCTTTTTTGTTAGAGCCAGTCCCAGCGCCGGCTCCAAGCCGGGGAGCGGCCGGATTTGAGGAGCGAGTGCATGCTCCCGCTTTTTCCGCGCGAAATTCAGTGTGGCGTCTGGTCCTCTCGTTGTGTCGGGAGCACTACGCCGGACTTCGCGTCCGGCGTGAGCTCTGAGCTGACAAAGCGGGAGCAAGCTCCCGCACTAAAAAAATCTGCCGCCTCCCAACCTGGCATGTTGGCAAAATAGCTTTTGCCGACATGCCTTAACTTAAGACTCGCGCTCGAACCTCTCCACAGTGAACCGCGCGTGCAGTTGCGCCGCCCAGCTTTCCGGGAGCTTCGGACGTTGAATGCCCAGGATCATCCCGATAAATAGCCCGCGCGCCGCGGAGTCTCCGCCGGCCAAAGCATTTTGTTGCAGCGCGGCCTTCGGCTCCGCCCCGTGGCGGCGGAGCAGGAGCAGGCTTGCTGGGAGCGCGCCCGTAATGTTGCAGCCCTGGCCCAGCTCTTCGATCGCCGCGCCCGTCTCCAGCGTCGGGTGCGGATCCGCGGGCAGGACGTCGAGGAGCGGCTTGCCATCGGCCACCTGGCTGAGCAATTGCGCCAATACATTTGTCGCCTGTTGCGAGGCCTCGCTGCGGTGGGTGAGCGATACATGTGCGTAGAGCTGCTCGGCCAGGCGGTCACCGCGCACACCGCGCTTCAGCAGGATAGCGGCGAGCGGCGCCGTTCGCGCCGCGCCGGCGAGCTCCGTGCTGGAGGAGGGGCTCCCATTTTCCAGCACGAACTTCGTCGCCTTGTCGCGGTAGGACTGGGTTTTCGGGTCATTCCAAAATGCGGTCCACTGCGCGAGAAAATGCCCGGCGTCCGGCTCCCCTTTTGTCGCGAGTAGGGAGTCTGCCAGGATCAGCGTCTGGTCGCCAAGGTGGGTCTGATCGCCGGCCTGCTTGCCGGGATGGTATTGGGTCGCCGGCGGTTCGAGCGATTCCAGGCTCGGAAAGCGCGCCGCCAGATCCGCGCGATCGTAGATCCAGTGGGGCCCGAGGGCCAGGGAGTCCGCCAACAATGCAGTGAGGAGCATGCCGGAAATGAAGCGGATCGCCGCGCCGTCCGCCAGTGATTCCGACGGGTAATTCCCACGCGGCTCTCCTGCTTTTTTCAAGAACCCCGCCTCGACAAAACGCGTCTCGGCGGCAAACCTGTACGCCTTTTCCCTTGCCCAGAATCGATCCCGTTTTCCGCATGAAACCAGCATTCGCGCTTCTCCCCTTTCTCGCCCTCCTGTCCACGGCGACGGCCGCCGAAGAGAGCGGCGTCAAGTCGCCAGCCCTGGCCCAGGCCAAGCCCGAGGCCACCCAGGGCGTCGCCGTGACCTTCACCGCAGGCGGAAAATCCGATACCCGTTTTGCCCGGCTCATCGCGCTGGAAGTCCCGGCAGGCCAGCCTGCGACGCCCTTCGTCCCCGCAGGCGCCTTTGCCGCCAAGTGGCAGGGCGACGTCGTCTCGCCGCTCCGCTCGGAGTACACTTTTTCCGCCGAATCGCAGGGCTCCTACAGTGTGACGATCAATGGCAAGCCGGTGCTTAAAGGCGACGGCCACATCGAGGGCAAGCCGGTCCAGCTGCAAAAAGGCTCCAACCCGATCGTCGTCGAATTCAAGAGCCCGGCGAAAGGCGACGCCATGTTCCGGCTCAGCTGGTCCTCCAGCGATTTTCCCTTTGAACCGGTGAGCCCGACGGCGCTCTCGCACAATGCCCACGCCAATGACCTGCGCGCGGGCGATCGTCTGCGCGAGGGGCGTTTCCTTTTTGCCGAGCTCCACTGCACCGCCTGCCACGACGCCACGGGTCTGGTCCCGCCGAAAGGCACGGCGGGCGCGATGCCGGAATTGGCGCAGGACGCTCCGGTCTTTGCCGACTTTGGCGCCAAGTACAACGAGGCCTGGCTGGCAAACTGGATCAACGATCCGCACGCCATCCGCCCCCATACACAGATGCCGCGGCTTTTCGCGGGGGAAGCCGGCAAGATCGACCAGCGCGCGGCGGATATCGCCGCCTTTCTGGTCTCCATGGGCAAGCGCGATGAAAAAGCGCCCGGTGACGAACTCGTAGCCGAAGGCGGCGCGCTCTTTGCCAATTTCGGCTGCATCGCCTGCCATACCCAGCCGGAATTTGATGGCAAAGACGAGTTCGACCGCGTGCCTCTCGCTCACGTGAAGGCGCAGTGGCAGGCCCCGGCATTGCGCGCCTATCTGAAGAATCCCCAGGAGACCTATCAGTGGGCGCGGATGCCGAATTTCCGCCTCACGGACGCCGAGGCCGATAAACTCGTGGCCTTCCTGCTTTCCGGCAAACAGCGCGAATTTCCCGCGCCGCCCAAGGGCGATGCGGCGAAGGGCGCGCAGCTGGCCGTTTCCGCCGGCTGTATGAACTGCCACGCGGGACTCCCGCCAACCACCCAGCCGAAGCTGGCCGATACGCTGAAACACGGCTGGTCCCGCGGCTGCATGGCGACGGACGCCAAGGGCCGCGGCAATGCGCCGGATTTTTCCCTGACCCCAGCGCAGCGCGAGGCCCTGCTCGCCTTTGCCGCCGGCGGCTTCGACTCGCTGAAGCAGGATAGCCCCGCGGAATTCCTCCATCGGCAGCGGACCAATCTGCGCTGCACGGCCTGCCACGGTCTGGATGGGCAGTCGAGCGTCTGGTCCCAGCTCGACAACGACATGTCCACACTACAAGCCGGCGCTCCCGTGCCGGAGGGCGAAGGCCAGCCAGTCGCCGGAGCCAATGCGCCGCTCTTCACCTGGCTGGGCGAGAAGCTGCGCACCGACTGGGCGGCGAAATTCATCGCCGGCGAGGTCGCTTACAAGCCGCGCACCTGGCTCATCGCTCGCATGCCCGGCTTCGGCGCTCGCGCCGAGGGTTTGGCCCAGGGGCTGGCGCTCGAGCACGGTCTCCCGACGCAGACGCCGGCGGAACCGGCCGCCGATCCGAAATTCGTTCAGGCCGGCGAGACGCTGGTCAGCGAAAACGGCGGGTTCAATTGCACGACGTGCCATGGCCTGGGCGACCGTGCGCCGACTGCCGTCTTCGAGGCGCCGGGCACCAATCTGGCCTATGCGCACGAACGCATTCGCCACGAATACTTCCATCGCTGGATCTATTTCCCGCTGCGCATCGATCCGGAAACGAAGATGCCGCGGTTCTCCGACGACTCCGGCAAGACGCCGCTCACGGACTTTTTCGACGGCGACGCGCGGAAGCAGTTCGAGGGCATCTGGCAGTACCTCGGAACGGTGAAAAAGCCGTAGGGCGCATCGGTAAAATTCGTTTTGCCGACCAGCGAAGGCGGGTCCCGCGGGGCGGGATTCCTGCTTACGTCCCGGAAGGCAAACGCAAAGCGGCTGCGGCATACGTACCATGCGCAGCGGGCCGCGCCGCATCCCATGCTTCTCCCAGAAAATATTGATACTCCGCGCCTGCGCCTGCGAAAGCCCGTGATCGAGGACGCAGCCGCAGTCTTTGACGAATATGGCACCGACCCGGACGTAACCCGCTACCTGGCCTGGCGGCCGCACGAGACGCTGAAGGATGCGCTCTCGGCCGTCCTCTCGCGCCTCGCCTGCTGGGAAAATGGCTCGGAGTTTTCCTGGGTCCTGACGCCCACGGGCCAGCCGGCGACCGTGCTGGGCATGATCGCCGCCGTCCCGGACCGCAACCAGTGGCGGTACTCCATCGGCTATGTGCTCGCGAAGCGGCACTGGGGCAATGGCTACATGACCGAAGCCGCCCGGGCCGTAATTGCGGCGCTTTTCGAGCTACCCGGCGTCTATCGCGTCTGGGCCGTGGCCGATGAGGAGAACTTCGCCTCCGCGCGGGTGCTGGAAAAAGCCGGGATGCAACGGGAAGGACTGCTGCATCGTTGGGCGTTGCATCCGAACGTCAGCGCTTCGCCACGGAATTGTTGGTGTTTTGCCGCGGTCCGGTGAGCGAAGGTTTAAGGAGAGGGGAAAATTTCGCATTCAGATTTTCATCCGGTTTATGTAAGGTAGCTCGGCGTTCGCCGAACCGTAAATATTCGCCCCCCCTGCATAGATGATCTCGCTCCCTTGCACCGATCCTTCAGATTTACCCCGCGCCACGATTCCTGGTTTTGCGCAGGATCTGTTGGCAAGCCTGCTCAGCAACAAGGGCAGAACAACTGAGGCGATTGCACAGCGGCGCGCGGCGTTGGAAAAGCTGGAGGAGATCCTTGGCCCCGACCATCCTGAACTGCAGCCGAGCTTGGACTTGCTGGCGATCGACTTGCTCAATCTGGAGGATTTTGCCAGCGCAACTCCCATCCTCCAGCGAACTTATCGATATCGCGTCGCCCAATTTGGTCTCGAGCATCCAGACACGATAGGCCGGCTCGCCGTACTGACAGAGTGCCTGTTTGCCGCGCAGCTACCTGCTGAAGCGCAGCCTCTTCTCGAGAAGCAACTTTCTCTCTCCGAGCGACTGAAGGGACCGGAACATGAGGATACTCTAACCGCCGCCCATTTGCTTGCCAAGGTTTACGTCCAGCAAGGCGACCGGGACTCGGCTGAAGCGCTTCTGCGTCAAGCCCAAGCTAGCTTCGAACGCACGTTGGGACCCACTCATCCCAAATCTCTGGCCTGCCTCTTCGCTCTCTTCGATAATCTTTCCGAAGGCCCCAATTTTGCCGCCGCTAAGCCGTGGGGAGACAAGCTTCTATCCTCCTCACAGCTGGCGTTCGGTCCCTTGCACCCTTTAACGATCTCCGCAGCCGAGATCGTCGCCGAACTATACGCGAAACTGCACGACTTTGCGGGCGCTGCGACGATCCTGCGCCAGGCGTTGGCCGCTTTTCCAAGAAATCCATCCGGGCTCACCTTGGAGCAAGCAGAGTTGCAATGGAAGCTCGTCGTTTACCTTGACTCGGCGGGACAGAGCGACGAAGCGGAAGCGCTGGCGCGACCTGCCGCGCGTGCTTTTCGCGCGCATCTTGGGCGTGACCACGCCAATACTGCCCGGGCTTACTTTAATCTGGCAAGGCTTTCGATTCGGCGAAGCCTTCGGACACCATGGGGGCGTTTTCGTTGGGGTTGCTGGCGCCTGCTTGCGCGATGCATTCAGATGACACTTGGAAAATGGGGTCGGAATGGGACTTAACCCGTCGCTTTCTCAGGAATCCGCGTATCGATTTCAGTCTCACTCTCGAACCACCGAAGACGAGCCCAACTTTCCGCCCCAGTGCGCGGATCGCCGTGGGTGAGCCTATCGGCGACTTTTAAATACGAGCGAGCCCCGCGGGCCATGCAACCCGCGAGGCTCTGGTCTCGTCACCCAACTGGCAAAGTTTTCCGCATCAGTCCGTCACGACGATCTTGCGCGGCTTGACGCTTTCCGCGGTGGGAAGGTGGAGGCGCAGCACGCCTTGCTCCATCCTGGCGGTGATCTTGGTCGCATCGATCGAAGGATCGAGTTCGAAGACCCGACGGTAATCCCACTGTCGGGACTCTCGATAAATGGCCGTGCCGCTGCGATCCTGCTCGCCCCGACGTCCCTGGATGAACAGCTGGCCGTTCTCGACGCTCACGTCGAGCCCTTCGCGGCTCACACCGGGCATCTCCGCTTCGAGGAGATAGCCGTCGCCCGTTTCGAGGATGTTGGCGAGCGGGGTCAAGGTGTTGGACTGCCCGTTGGAAGGGGCTTCGGCGACGTTGCTGGAGGATTGTGCGATTGTGGAATTCATGGCTTGAGGAAGAGGTTTCTGGATTGAAGAGGTTGGCCGGAAGGCCCTCGTTGGAAGAAGGCCCTCCGGCGCGGGTGGGAGGTTGCTTAGTCGACGTTGACTTCGATCTGGCGCGGCTTGGCTTCTTCGGCCTTGGGCAGGCTCACGGTGAGAATGCCGTCCTTGTAGGAGGCCTTCACCTTGCTGGCGTCCACGGCCACGGGCAGCGACACGCTGCGCTGGAATTTCCCGAAGTAGCGCTCGCTGCGGAAGGTCTGGCCCTCCTTTTTCGTCGCCGCTTCGTGTTTGCGTTCGCCGGAGACGGTGAGAACGCCATCGTGCAGCGAGATGGAGATGTCCTCCTTCTTGAGGCCCGGCAGTTCGACGTGGGCCACGAGTTCATCCTTGCGGTCGAAGACATCGAGGGCCGGCGACCACCCGCTAAAGAGGCCGGTATCCCGGCTCGGAGCGGCAAAGTCGAACAGGCGATTCAGATCCTCCTGCAGCGAGGCCAGGCGATTGAACGGCGACCAGGTCGAGAACTCAGGGCGTTGATAGCGAATAAGGCTCATATTTGTGTTGGCTTTGAAAGTTTTTGGATTCGTTGCGGTTTCCTATTTAGCTTTACTTATGCCATGGCCTGTACATGTCTTTTATGAATACATAAGTACATTATCATAAGCAACTTAAGACATAAGTTCAAAATGATTGCATTATCAAAAATAGCGCCAAAATGACTCTTTCTGCGTCGAAGAGTCCCTTTTAGAATTGCGCCATAATGTCGCTCCATATGAAGGCGCATCCAGCGGCATTTTCCTTGGGAGCGCGAACGTCTCGGCGACGTCTCGTCTGCCGCGCGGCAGCGTCCGAAAGGACGTCTGCATTCAGGCTCGGTTGGAGCGGGTATCACCTCTCGCGATGCCTTTACGAGCGAGCGGCTGAAAGCCGCTGCTGTGGCTGGGCCAATTTGCAAAAGCGCATCGGCGAACGAAATGGGGCACGGGCATTCCTGCCCGCGTCCAGCTTTGAACTCGGATACCGTACTCCCCAGGCTTCTCTCCTTCTCAGAACGGACCGTCTCGCCGGAGAGAAGTCCGCACACGCATTCCTCCGCGATTCAGGATGCGCGAAGGCGTGTGTTGGGAACGGGCAGGAATGCCCGCGCTCCTTTCATGCGCCTCCTCCAGCCAACGTGCCCGAAATCCAGAAAGCAGCTGGAAGCCGCTCCCCGCCTCACACCTCAAACATGCGCCTCGTCCCGAAACCACTCCACGCGCTCCGCCGGTTCTTCATCCTCCAGCAGGCTGGTCGGCGGCGCTGACTCCTGATCCACCGACTTGGCCAAATGCAACAACGCCTCCCAGAGACCCACCGCCTCCTGGCCCACGAAGTTTTCCACGACGCCGTTGGACCCGAAACGAATCGCCAGATTTCCACTGGATTCGCGGCCGACGGATGCAATCGCATCCAGATTGATGATGCGCCCGCCGATGCGTAGTAGATTCGTTTTCATACGCCAAGGTATCGTTCCAGCCCGGCGCCCCGGACGCGTGGCCGGCGCATACGCCACGCGTCGCCTGCACAGCAGGGCCTATTCGGCTTTCGCCTTTGTCGATTCCAGGAAGGCCAGCAACGATGCCAGATCCTGCGGCGTGATATTGGCCACCAGTCCTTCAGGCATGATCGATTTATCGCGCTTCTGGCGTTCGGCAATATTGCCCTTCTCCAGAATCGTCGTCACCCCGCCGATGTTGCGCACCTCGACGGAATCGCCGCCTTCTTTCACGACGAAGCCTTCCACCTCTTCGTTGCTCTTCAGCTTGAACCACTGCGACTCGAAGCCCTGCGCGATTTTGGCGCTCGGCTTGAGGATCGACTCGCAAAGCTCGGTCCGGTTGTAACGCTGCGCGATGCCGCCGAGCATCGGGCCCTTCGGCGGCTCCTTCTCAGTCAGCGTATGGCAGATCACGCAGCCCTGCTTGAGGAAGAGCTCCTGCCCGAGCTTCGGGTCGCCTTTCGTGCCGATGGCAATTTTGACCACGTCGTCATACGGCAGCTCGCCGATAGTTTTGTCCGTGGAAGACGGCGCTTTGTCCAAACCTAGTTTGGTTAGGGCAAACTCGGCCGCTTCCGCCACCACATGACTCGAGTCATTCAGATGCTCGCGGACCTGCGCGGCAAATTGCGTGGCTCGCATCCGTCCGATCGCGCTTAACAAACTCGCCGAGAGATCCGGGCTCTTCCACAGTTCGTCGATGGCCTTCTGCGCGGCTTCCTTGCTCTTCTCGTCCTTGTTCACTGTGCTCACGACGATATTGACCAAGGCCATCTGGCCGAGCGCGCGTTTGCCGGGATTGTTATCTTTCGCGAAATTGCGCAGATCATTGACCCGATGCGCCAGCCGCGTATCGCGGACGAATTCCTCCCAAACCTGGACCAGGGGCCCCTGTTGATCCTTGGCCGCGAGCACGGAGTAGGCGTCGAGCACCGGTCCGGTGGCTTTTTCCAGCGCCTGGCCAAGCGACCGGAAGGCGCGCGCCCGCAGCTCTGGCTGCTCCTGCGCATTGCCCGAGATGGAGGTCAGCGCGTGAACGACGTCGTCCGTCAGCGGGGTCTTTGGCGAGACGAGAGTCTCGAGGATTGAGAGCACCGAAGCGGTGTCGCCGCCCACCTTGGCCATCATGAGATCGGTCAGACCGGGGAAGGAAATCTTCGTGCGCATGATCTGGGTGACCAATGCTTTCGCGGCGTCGCCCTCCGCCTCGGTGAGCGCCTGCTTGAGCACCGTCTCGATCTTGTCGCTTTCCTCCCAGCGCATGGGCTTGTAGATCGGCCCGCTCGTATCCGGACGCGTGCCCCACCACATATTTGGATTCGTATAGGGCGTCTCCTTGGTATCCAGGCGGGCAAGTGTATTCAGGATGCCCTTGCGCAGGTCTGGCGGGGAATTTTTCAGTCGGGAAATGAGGCCGTCGACGACGGGCGTATCGTAGAGCGATTGCAGCACGCGCAGCGCGCCGGGCTGCACCTTGGCATCCGACGAATCGAGCGCATGGAGACACGGGTCGGCGGCGTGCAGCCAGCGCAGCGCTTGCACGGCGATGTGCGCCACAGTGTAATCCATATCCGCCAGCCGTGGCAGCAGCTGATCGGCCGCTTCGGTTTTTCCGAGATGGCCCAGGGCGGTCACGGCCTGCAGGCGCACACGGGGATTGGCGTCATTCAGCGCGGCCAGGAAGGGCTGGGCCGGCGTCTGCGCGGCAAAGCGCTGGTCATCGCCCAGGGCCTTCAGGGCGTATTCGCGCAGGTCGTCCTTCTTGGTGAAGTCCACCAGGATCGGCGTCGCTTCGGCGCCGATCAGGAGCTTGATCGTAAACATCGCGGCCACGCGCGCGCCCATATTTGGACTCGTCTCGACGATTTGTTTCAGCGCCTCGACGACGCCCGGCTTCACGCCGCGCGTGAGCAGCTCGCGCTGCGAAGCTTCGCGCCAGACCGCGCTGTCGGAGCCCACGCCCTTGGCCAGCTCGACTTCGTCGAGTTTCTTCAGGTCTTTCGGCGCCGCCGGCTGATTGCCTTTCGGATTGAGCCGGATGACATAGCCGACATAGGGCCCATTGTAGGTAAAGGTCGCGCCGTCCCAGCTCGCGGCGTAGAGATGGCCGAGGCCGTCCACGTCGAGATCCGTTGCCCGGGTCATCTGCACAAAGCGCTTCTGCTGAGCCTTCCAGGTCGCGCCGGCCTGCGTGAGCGGGTGCAGATCGATCGCGCTCTGGCCCCACTCCACGCTGAAGAAGCCGTAATTCCACGGTTTGGGCAGGCTGGGCTCGTCGATGAAGATCGAGCCGACGGGCGAGCCGCCGCCGTAGTCGACCATGGTGGGAATGATCTCGTCCGAGAAATTCCGGAAGAGCGTCGGGTAGCCCATCTGCGCGCCAAAGGGGTTGTGACTCAGGCGGTCGTTCCAGTCGTCGCCATCATTCGTATTGTCGCGGGTAAAGAGCTCCAGCTCCGGGCTGATGGCTACGGCCAGGATATTCCGCGTGCCCCACACGACCTGCTCCAGGCCCGTGCCATCCGGCCGGATCCGCACGATGCCGCCGCCGCGCATTGGGAATTCCCGGCCATCCTTGCCCTTCGCCATGACCGCGCCGTAGTCGCCGCAGGCGATATAGATCCAGCCATCGATGCCCAGGCGGATGCCATTGATGGTGTGATCCGCCCCGCGCCAATCGAGGCCGAAGCCGAGGCCGGAAATGAGGTCTTCCTGGCGATTGGCCACGCCCGTGTCGTTGTCGTCATGGTAAGCCGTGAGAAACGGCGGATGCATGACGTAAAGCGTGCGCGTGCTGGCATCCCAGGCGACGCCGCGCGGGCTGTCCATCTGGGCAAAAGTCGTGAATTTGTCCGCCTTGCCGGCGCCCTTCGTATCGATGCACTTCACGACCTTGCCGCGGCCTGCCGCGCGATCCAGCGAGCCGTTCGCATCGCAGCCGATGAAAACCGCGCCATCCGGCGCCGCGCTGAGAAAGATCGGGTAGGAGATATCCGGCGGCGAAGCAAAGACCGTCGCGTCGAAATCCGCCTCCGGATATTTGATTTTGTGCAGGATCTCCTGGTCCGTCAGCTGATGATCGGCCGCGTGATCGGCCGCAAGCAGCAACGGGGAGACCATGGCTAGCGAGGCCAAGGAGGCAAGGATCGGGTGCTTTCTCATGAAATAAAGGGTGCGATGGCTCCAAACAAAGCGGCGAAAGCGCCGAACTCTTAGCCGTAAAATGACCTCGTGCGCCCGGATTTCAATTTCCCCTCCAAATAGGGGGCTGGCCAGAAGATCGCGTCGATATGCCGACGACGAGCGGTCGATCCCGCAAGAGTCCGAGAGAACGGCCAACTAATTTGAAAAGCTTACCAAATCACGACGCCACCACCCACTTCTCGCGCACGACGAACCGCAGTAAGAATGTTCTGGCAGCGCTTGGATATAATTCCCTGCATACGGACCGGCAAGTGCACAACACCCGCCGCTGGTTCCCAAATTTCGAGTTCACTTGCAGGAAAACCAAAGCGTCATTCCGCCAACGGTCTGATCACTCGACACGGGTTGCCCGCCGCTACCACGTCCGCCGGAATGGATCGCGTAACGACGCTTCCGGCGCCGATCACGGTTCGATCGCCGATGGTCACTCCCGGACAGATGATGGCGCCGCCTCCCACCCAAACGTCCGAACCAATCGAAACCGGCTTGGCAAACTCCCGCCACGTGCGGCGCTCCGTCGCGCTGATCGGATGGGTCGCCGTATAAATTTGCACGGACGGCCCGAAGAGAACGTTGTTCCCAATCTCGACGCGCATGACATCCAGGACCACGCAGTTGAAATTGAAGAACACTTTACTGCCGAGCGCGATGTTGTAGCCGTAGTCGCAGAAAAATGGCGGCTGAACCCACGCGTCGTTGGCGTAGCCTAGGAGTTCGTCGAGAAGCTTCCGCCGCTCCTCCTGTTGATCCTCGCGCGAATCATTCAGCAGTTTGCAGAGGTCGCGGCAGCGTTGGCGTTCACCGGAAAGTTCAGGATCGAGCGGATCGTACAGCTCGCCGACGAGCATTTTCTGTTTTTCGGTCTTCATAGCGTATTGGATTCGGCTGCCCGTGGATGCTTCGCCGTAGCATCCAGATTTTATTTACGTTCACTGATTGCAAATGAACCCCGATAAGCGATCACGCCTCAGGGATTTCCGGACCGAGTTCATTTAGATACCTTCTTTCCTGTCCGCGTGAGGTCGAGCATCGTCACCACGGACTCGCCGGCCGAACTGGCGTATTGAAAGAGATCGATGACGTTTCCGAGCTCGGCGCGAATGAAGTCATCGTAGCCGCTTCCGAAGCTGGCCTTGCCTGCAACTGAAGCCAAGCGTTCCGCGTGCTGGCGGACTGCCGGCGAATCGTGCCGCATCAAGCCTCGAACCGGGTGCCAGGTGTTGGTATCCAAAGGCGCGCCTCCATCCATTGCATCCTGAACTTCCGGACAAACGGGAGCGATGAAGTGGGAAGCATGCCCCACTTTTGACGCGACCCGATACAAGTCCGCCAATTCATAAATCTCGGCAACCCGACCGTCGGGAACCGAAGCCATAATGCACAGGTGCGCCATAGTGAGTAAGAAGCGTGAAAATGACAGATAGGATCTGTTTCAATTCGGCCGCATGGTTGCCTCGACGAATGCGCCGCCGCAACCCCCCATTACGACTCATGGTGACATAACTCCTCCATCCGGCGCACATGGGACCACCGAAACCACTTCGCCGTGGCGCGCCGAAAACGACCCGGAACGATCCATGACCGACTCAAGTTCAACGCGAAAAGAACCCGCTTCGGCGCACGGCGAAATCTCTAAACTATACAATATGTTGTCTAATTGAAATTCCTCCATGCACACATCGTGCAGACCGGAAAAGCGAAATGCCACCAATGCATGATTTCGCAAAATGAAATATCCCTTTGCGTCGACTTGGTCCGTCATTAGCCACGCATGAAGCGTCAGCTCGAGCGAAGCGGAGTCAAAATCCAGGCGATAGTCGAAAACATTGGCATCATGGAATACCGGCCAGCGGCCAAAAAACTCGAGAACGGCTTCGTGATTTCGAATGTATGTGGGAATCTCCATTTAGGGGATCTTTAAATTAAGCAGCGGTGGATGCGTATTCATATCCCCTGGCGCACAGATTGAAAGAACCGCGTTGCAAATCCCTTCGCGGTTCGAGCGGCACGCACACGACGTGCGCCGCATCGACACGAACATGCCGGAAATGTCTGCGACCTCCCGGGACGCGTAAAGGCGAAGTTGCGATCGTCGCTTGCCCCGAACGCACGGTTGGCCGGCAGACTTTTAGTGCGGGCGCTTGCTCCCGCTTTGTTAGCGAAACCTTCCAGCGAGGCGTCCAATCCACTCGGAGCGACATCCTCCACGCAGTTCACCCGAACTCGGGAGTCCATTCTTTTGCATGATATTGACGCGAACAAAGCGGGAGCAAACACCCACACTAAAAAACCAAGCGGCGTTCCGCGCCTCTTTCTTGCAGGCCGCTGGTATTGGCAGCGGCGCGACGGCCGCATGGCAAGGGCGCGCCAGCTTTCGCTGGCGCGCCCGCGCTGAACTTTCTCCTCTGGTCGTTTAGGCTGGCTACTGCGGCGTCAATTTCACGTAATCGAGGCCGATCGTGTAGCCCGTGCTCGACGCATTCTTGCCGGTCGTCTGAAAGCGAATCCACTTGTCGCTGGTGGATCCCGGCGTCCACGATCCGAGGCTTACTTCGACATACTGATCCGTCGCCGAGTACGCGTCGATCGCGGCTCCCACGTTGCTCGCCGTGCCGCTGAAGTTATCCGCGCGTCCGATGGCCGCCTGCACGATGCCGCGCGCCGAATTCTTCTTGATGCCCACGGCGATCGCGTACGAGCGGGCAGCGACATTTGGCAGCAGATAGCTCACGTAATCGCCTGTCGTGGTCGCATCCAGCGTTGTGCCTTGTCCCTTGCTGAGAGCGGAGGCGAACAAGAGCCGATGCCCTTTCCCGGAACTCGCGACGACCGGCATTTCCTCAGTCTCATACTGAATCGGCGCAGTCGTGACAGCCGCAGAGATCGAGTACGAGTAGAAGAACGTCCCGCCGCTCAAGTTTTGGAAGCTGATCACATGAATGCCCGGTTCGAGCGCCACGGTGAATCCTGGATTGCCGCCGCCTGCCGGGAAAGTCGCATCGCCGATCTGAAAGCCGTCAATCTTCACGCGAAACGTCTGCGCGTCACGGGCGCTGATGTTGCTCAGGGTGAAATTTCCGCCCGTCGAGGTATTGATCATCGCCATGAGGACTGAGCCGCCCGAGAACCAACTCGAGGTCGCGGTGATGTTCGAGGCCGGAATCGCGGTCCCGGCCGTTTGCACCGCCTGGTTGGACGCATTCAAGGTATCGATGGCCTGATAGAGCGGCTCCGTGAGGTTGTAGACGTCGTCGGTCATGCCCCAGATCCAGGTATGGGAGCCAGAGGAGGCGTAGAAGATGTTCAGATCACCGCCGTTTTGGTTGAAAATGTTCTGGGCATCGATTTCTGCCTGCTTTGCGCGGATGTCATATTTCGCCTCGCAGGCCGGGCTTCCCGTGGGGTTGGAATAGCCATTGCCGCCGGATTGCTCCGTCGACCATCCGCCCTCGTAGGCCACCACCTTGAGATTGTAGGCGCGAGCCCAGATGGCTTCGCCGGCCATTGTATTTGTATAGCCCGTGGAAGGAATGCCGGAAGCAAACAGGGCATCGACGGTCGAAGCGTTGTCGTTGTTGGAGCCGTAGTAGGTCGCGCCGCCTGCCCCGTAGAGATAATAGGCGGGAGGCGCGGGCGAGGCTACGTGCGTCTTGCCGTCGCCATTGTTATAGTAGCCATTCAGGAAAGTCAGCTCCGTACGCGCCGTGTCCTGACCGTTCGCATATTGATACTCCAGTACCGGACGAATGGCAGTCATCATCGAAGCATCGCCCCAGACCGATCGCCAGAAATTGCTGACGTCGACGAGCCGTTTGGCAATGCGGCGCCAGGCGAGCGTGTATTGGTTGTTGTAATTGCCGTTGCTATCCGGTCCGGTGGTATCGAGTCCGTCGTAGTCCAGGATGGCGTATTCGGCATTTTTCGCCGCGATATCGGCTTGGACCGCCGAAAGGTTATCGTGGAACTGCTGGAACGAGCCATTCCACACTTCGTTGCTCCATTCCAGGTAGACGTGAAGCCCGGGATTTAAGGGCGGATAGACGGGCGAAGCCTGGGTCGAAGTATATGGGGTCGTCCCGTTGCTGCCGTATCGGAAGAGCTGGGCGACCTTGGTCAGGAAATCGTCCGTTGCGCGCGCAGGCAAATTAATGTAGGCATCGCAGCCGAATTGATTGCAAAGCCGGATGGCATGCTCATAGGAAAAGCCGCGCCGTGCGGTGGGCAAGACACGATCGCTCCAGTTGGTCTGCGTGCTGTTATTAGCCCCCAGGAGGTCCATAAATCGCACCACATCGAACTTCGTGACGATATTTCCGACCGGCGTGGTGTAGAGCGTGCCGACAGGGTACGAAGTGGCCCCGCCCAGCGTAGTGGGCCGCATGAGCACGACATTGGTCACACCGGTATTCGTGGCGCTCGTACTCGTGCGCTTGGTGTTCGTAAAGATCAGCGAGAAATTCTGTGAGCCTGTCTTCACCGTCATTGACGCCGTGGTCGTATTCGTGGCCGAATTGTAACTCTGATTCGCAAACGTCGCGTACCCGAAGCTCGCGCCGAGTGTGGCCTGCCCATTGAACTGCAAGGAATAGACGCCCTCATTTTTATCGCGGCCTTCCCAAACGATATTCGAAGCATCGGCCAACGGCCAACCGTTGGCATCCTGCGCGACGGAGTTATCGCCAAAGTGCGTGGGCGAATCCCAGGAGGCTCTTCCCGTGCGCATGGCATCGGCATATAACAAATCGCCGGTGAGATTCACGCCCATGGGCGGAGGCGCGGCCTGGACGGAGCCAGAGGTGAAGGCGAGGGCGCCGAGGGGCGCGGCGAGCGCGGCCAGGAGCGAACGCCATGGGCGCAAGCGCGGCCGGCTTTCCGGAACGGTTAACAATGAGGTGCGAGTGTTCATGAGGGGTTTTGTTTTTGATAGCCGCTGCCCGAGTGAATCGTCGACAGAGCTGACTCGGCCGCACAGAGGCGCCCGGGGGTGGAGGGAGTTCGTGAAGATCCGGGGGGAAGCGGAGTTCGCAGAAACAATGACGGAGCCGCAGTCCTTTCGTCGCGCTCTCTTTGGTCCAACGTCTGATGTAGACTAAAGTCTATACTCCGCTAGCCGCATGGGAGCTTGTAGCCAAAGGGGAACGCGCCTAAAATTCGTCGATGCTCTCCCCCATTCCCAGAGCCTTGCGCCGGCCGGCGCGCGCCCTTTTTTGCTTCGGCCTTTTCCTGCCCGCGCTGTGCGGCGCGGCTGCGCCCGGTGAGACGCCCGCGCCGGATACTACGGCTGTCCTGGCGATTCGGCAGCTCTCGGCGGAGGAAGCGGCGAAGGGATATCCGGTGCATGTGCGAGGGATGGTCACCTATCATGAACCGGGTTGGTTTCTCACTTTCGTTCAGGACGACACGGCCGGCATCTACGTTATGCCGCCTGCTGCCGCGATTCATCCGGGCGACATCGTGGACGTGGAGGGTGTCACGGCGCCCGGAAAGATCGGGCGCATCCTCACCGGCCGGGGCGCGAGGTCGCCGCAGTTTCGCGTCATCGGGCATGGGGATTTGCCGGCTCCCACTGCGGTGTCGATTTCCGATTTGCGCGACGATAAATGGGACGCGCAGTGGGTTTCCGTGCGGGGCGAAGTGCGCGATGTCAGCGCGCGGGGTGATCGCGCGCTGATCGTCCTGGGTGAGGGCGATGCCGGGTTTCCCCTCGTCATTCCTGGCGCCTCCGGGGTCGCCCCCAGGCATTTGTTGGGCTTTCCCGTGGAAGCCCGCGGTGTCTTGGGCACGCAGGTCCGGGACGGAAAACTAGGCACAGCTTTATATGTCCCGGGCAGTGACCAGATCACCATTGACTCCGCGGCATTTGCCGCGCGCTTCGAATCGGCGCCGCTGCGCCGCATGGAGTGGGTCTATACCGGCGGCAGCATGCTTGGGGGAATGGAAACGGCCCGACTCCAGGGGCGGGTGACCTTTGTCCGGCCCGGAAGCGGTTTCGCCATGAATGTACGCTCCGAGTCGGAGGAAAACGGCTGTCTCTTCGTCCAGAGCACATTGCCGGCGCCCGTCTCACCGGGAGATCTCGTCGAGGCGGTGGGAAAGATCGATCGCGCGCAGAGCAAGCCCTTCCTGGGCGACTCGGTTTTTCGGGTCATTGGTCGCGGCGAGGCGCCATTGCCGGCGGCATTTGCACCGACCCGGCTGCACGACCCAAATCTCCGTTGGAGCCTCGTCCGCACGCGAGGGGTGGTGATCGAGCACCTCACCGGCTCCGGGGAGGAAGTCTGGCTTTTGCGGTGTCCGGAGATCGGGCTGGTGCAGGCGCGGATTGCTCGGCGAAACAACTGGTCGCCGCGGCTCAAGCCGGGCGCCGAGGTCACAGCCACAGGCGTGGTGAGCGGCATCGAACTATCGCCCGGAAATAACAGCCTCGGCGATGGCGCGGCCTTCTCGATGGAGTTGCGGACCGAAGACGACCTGACGCTGGTCCGGCCGGCGCCCTTTTGGAATAGCCAGCGCGTGGCGGCCGCCCTCGTGCTCATGAGCCTCTGCGGGTGCGCGGCGGCGCTCTGGATCGTTTGTTTGCGCCGCCGGGTGGCCCAACAGACCACGACCATTCGGCGCCAGCTCCAACGCGAAACCGTCAGTGAAGAGCGCGCGCGGATCGCCCGCGATTTACACGACACGCTGGCGCAATATCTCGCGGGCGTCACGATGCAGATCGATGCGGCGGTGCAATGTCTGGCCACGCAAAGCAGCCTCGCGAAGGAACTGCTGGGCACGGCTCGCGCCATGGCTTCGCACAGCCTGGATCAGGCCCGCCTCGCAATCTGGGACCTGCGTTCACCCGCGCTGGAGTGCGCGGGACTGGCCGCTGCGATCGAGGAATCTCTCGGGCCGCTCGCTCACCAGGCGAAACCGAAATTGCGCATCGAGCAACTCGGAGAACCGCGGCGGCTGGGCGCCGTCGTGGAAGGACACCTCCTGCATATCGCACACGAGGCGGCGGCGAATGCGCTGCGCCACGCCGGCGCATCTCTCATTCTGCTCTCGCTGCGCTATGAGTCCGACCAAGTCACGCTCACCGTCTCGGATGACGGATGCGGTTTTGATTCGAGCAAAAGCGATCCCCAGCCCGGGCGGCGCTTTGGCTTGCGTGGCATTGGTGAACGCGTGAAGAAGCTCAATGCCACGCATCACCTCACGAGTGCTCCGGGGGTAGGCACGACACACACCGTGATCGTTCGGTCTCCGCGCCCACAGGAGCTCGGCGCCGCCTCGGAGCCTCCGCTACACGCCGCCGCGTGAATATCGGTGAAGCAAAGTTAACGAACAGTGTTATGACCGCGCCCATCCGCCTGTTGCTCGCCGATGATCACTTCGTAGTGCGGATGGGCCTGGCCGCCTCCCTGCGGCTCGAACCGGATTTCGAGGTGATCGGCGAAGCCAGCAACGGCGTCGAAGCCATCGACGCCTGGAAGGACGCGCGCCCGGATGTCTTGATCCTCGACTGGCGTTTGCCGGATCTGACCGGCGCCGAGGTGGTGGCGGCGATCCGGGCGCTGGATCCCGCCGCGCACATCCTGCTCCTCTCCGCCTTCAGCAGCGAGGAAGACGTCTTTCGCGCAGTGCAGGCGGGAGCGGCCTCGTACTTACTCAAGAACGCGCCGCGGGCCGAGATCGTGCAAGCGATCCGCACGCTGCATGGCGGCGGCAGCTACTTCCCCGCGGATATCGCCTCCGTGCTCGCCCTGCGCCTGCAGCGCGAGCCCCTCACCCCGCGAGAGCTGGACGTCCTGAAAGCCATCGTCCATGGCAGCAGCAACAAAGAAATCGGCGAAAGCCTGCACGTCACCGAAGCGGCGGTCAAAATGCACGTCACTCACCTGCTGCAGAAACTGAATGCGAAAGATCGGACCCAAGCCGCGACGGCTGCGATCCGGCGCGGGATTGTGCATCTGGAGTAACTAGCGTCCGGACACATCCACACAAACCGCTTCCTTCGTGCTGCGCGCGTAGATGCGGCCGTTGGCCAGGATCGGCGTGGTCCAGCACTTGCCGTCGAGCACGTGGGCGCGGGCCAGTTCGTTATATGCCGCCGTATCCGCCGCGAAAAGCACGAGGTCGCCGGCATCTGATAGCGCCAGCACCTGGTCTCCGGCCAGGATGACCTGACCGGGGCCGAAGCCGGTCTTTTCCCATTTCACCTCGCCATTCGAGATATCGACGCACTTTACCGGGCCGGTCGTGTACTCCTTGAACTGGAACATGCCGTAGAGGAAGCCGTCCTTGCAGATCGGGGTGCTCCAGTGATTCGCGAGCGGCTTGTTGCCGGTCTTACGGTAGATTTCCTTGGCCACGAATTTATCGCCTTCGCGGCTGACCTTCACCGCGCCCGCGCCGACGCCGTAACCTGCCGAACAATAGACGATGTCGCCAGAGACCACCGGAGAAGCCGCCGTAGAAGTGTTGTATTTGAAGGCGTAGCGCCAGAGTTCCTTGCCCGTCTTCGGCTCGACCGAAAGTAGGCCCGATTGCAGGAAGAAGATGACCTGGCGCTGCCCCAGGATGCTGGCTGCCACAGGCGTCGCATGGGTGATCTTTTCGTCGAAGGCTTTCCACACGACCGAGCCATCCTTCGGATTGATGGCCAGCAGGGATTCACCCGCGCCGCCGCCCCCGACGTAGAGCAGCCCGCCCTCGAGCAGCGGCGAGGCGGCATTCTGCCACTGGATGTTGTGGCCGTTGTTTTCCTTCACCAGATCGCGCGTCCAGATGGATGCGCCCTTGTTATCGAAGCCCCGCAGCACGAGTTGCGATGAAAGTGTGAAAACGTGATCGCCCACGATGGTCGGCGTGGAGCGTGGGCCGTCGCCTTTGTCATTGCCAGGCGCGCCGGAATCGCCGCCGCCGTCGTACTTCGCCACATTCAGCGCCGCATTCCAGAGCATCTTGCCGGTGTTTGCGTCCATCGCGACGAGGGCTTCCTGCTTCGCGCCGTCGATTTCCTCGAGCGACAGGCAGTAGGCGCGATCTCCGGCGACAACCATGGAACTGAACCCGCCGAGGCTCGGTGTCTTCCACAGCACTTTGGGCGGCGCCGAGGTCCACGGTTTGACGATTTTTTCCGTCGATTTTCCATCGGTGGTCAGGCCGCGGTACTGTGGCCAGTCCGCCGCATGCAGGGTAAAGCCAACGAGCAAAAGCGGGAGAAACGTGCGTGGGAGCATGGAATATTTGGATTGAGGGTGCTGTGGGAAGGCAAAAAGGGAAGGCGTGGGCAGAGGGGTCAGGGCAGATTCTCCAGGCGTAAATCGTCGAAGCGAATGGGGGTGCCGGAGAAAGGCGTGCCCCAGACGCCGGCGCGGCCCGGCTTGGTCTCCTCGGGGTCTTCAAATTTGATCAGCCAATCCGCCGGCTCCGGCGAACCTTCGGCCCAGGCCTTGCCCTCGGCGACCCAGCCCGCGCCCGCTTTGTGGACCTTCAGGACCAGGTGGGTCCACACGCCGCTCGTCCAGTCGTAGGGCACGCTGACCTTGGATTCGTCGCCCTTGATGATCTCCAGGGCCTTTTTCCCCGGGCTCACCTGCAGCCGATAGCCGCCAGCCCCGCAGAGGCTGAGGCCAAAGGCTGGAAAGCGCCGGCCCAGCTTCGTCCCGAAGATACGCGCGCTGGCCAGGGCATCGCCCGGCGCCCCAGGTCCGAAAAGAAAGCCATAGGCATCCACTGGATCGCCCGGGAGCTCGAAGAACTTGTTGCCGCCTTCGGCCGCCACTTTAAATGCTCCGGCGAAGATCGTGAATTCCGCGGGCGCTTTGCCGAGGTCCGCTTTCTCGAAATCGTTTTCATAAGCCACTTCGCCGGCAGAAGCGGCGGCGGCGCTGACGGCCAGCAGCGTGCAAATGGACCAGAATCGGCGGAAACGCGAAGGGGCAAACATGGCAAAAGGTACGTACACGGAAGCATCAGCAGCGGCAATCTCCCGCCGCCAAGACATTCAACATGACCCGCCGAGGGCTGGATTCTTGGAAAAAGGACGCGCGCTTTACGCGTCGGCGAAGACTTTCCGCAGGTATTCCAGGCTCTTCGTGGCAATGACCTCCGGCCCCTCGGTAAAATCGAAGACTTCCACGGAGACGAATTGATCGTACTCCGCGCTCTTCAACGCCGCCGCGATCGGCCGGAAATCGACCTCGCCAAAGCCCGGCCCCTTGCGGTTCGGATCGTTGGCGTGGAAGTAGGCAAAGCGGCCTGCGCTTTCACCAATGATCTCCGGGATCGACTGCGCCTCCGTGCTCATCGCCTTCACGTCGAGGATGATGGACAGGGCCGGACTGGCAAACTGCGCGGCAAAACGGACGCCTTCCCGGGCGGTATTGACGAAATTCGTCTCCTCGGGCCCGAGCGGCTCGAAGCAGATGACGACGCCGCGGTCCTCGGCTCGACGCACGGCATCGCGGACGGTTTCCGTAGCCCAATCCCAGGCCTGCTCCGGCGTCACCCCCTCGAGGATATTCCGCTGTTTCGGCGAACCCAAAATGATGCGGCTCCCGCCGAGGTCGGCGCTGCAATCGACCAGCTCGGACAGATACTCCGCCGTGCGCCGGCGAACCGCGGCATCCGGCGTCGTGAGATGAAAGCCCTCGGTCTTGGCCAGCACCCAGTGCAGCCCCGAGATGCCCACCCCGGCCCGCTGCGCCATCTCGCGGATCTCCTGGCGCCGCGCGGCGCTGATTTCCGTGACCGTCGAGGCGATCGTGAAGGGGGCGATCTCCACGATGTCGTAGCCGACCTGGGCAGCGTATTCGAAGACGCGGCCGAGGTCCCAGTTCTCAAAGATTTCGTTGCAGATGCCAAATTTCATAGGGAGGACGGAAGAGTGGGTGGAAATTCAACGGCAGGCAAACATCGTCTTTCGAAGCGGAGTTGACCGACGCGCGCCAAATGCCCCAAACCGTGTGCGAAAAGATGGCAGGCGAAACCGGGCGGTGGCGCAACGCGCTTTCGCTTCCGCGTTTTGTTAGCCGTTGCGGTCGACTCGCAACTGCACGGCGAGAATCGATGCATAATATTCCTTTGTGGAAGGCTTCCGAAGCCAGCGCTCTGAGAAAGCGCGCCATTGGCGTTTCCTTTTCGGACGGGGCATGGCAATGGTCCGATGAAGGCGGCGGCATGCGCGCCTGCAGTGCGGACAGCATGACGGTTCGCAATTCTCCGATTCCTCCGGAGACAAGGCGGCTTGCAGGGCATCATTGGCAAAGGCGTTGGCCAGGGCAAGGAGCTCTGGAAGGCCCTGGAGCAGGGCTTCGCTCAAGGGAATGGGCGAGGCGCCTTTCTCCGCCAGCCCGCCGGCGACGACGGCAAACCACCCCTAAGACAAGGCCCGGTCCACACTGAGGTTGATCGCTGCGGCCGCTTGGCGCGATTCTCGCGGGCCAGGCGGGGCTGTCAAAACTAGTCTTCGGCAAAACTGCGACTGGAAAAATAAGCTTACGGAACGAGAGTTCAACGGATCTGGCGCCGCGCCTTGCCGGTCCGAATGTCGACCACGACCGGCGCCCTCCACGCCGCTCGTTTTGTTACCCTAACACTTCTTGCCGTTTGCATACAATCTGGCGAATGCTGTTCTTGTGAGCTACGAAAGAGGAGACATCAACGAAATGCTGGCAACGGCATCAGGACGTGCCTCTCTGAGCAGGATTCTCCAGGATCTTGCGCTGCCAAAAGC
>FTCV01001459.1_pt1 | contig 63532 bp, 49 predicted proteins | sample 1639691 | NCBI WGS metagenome assembly FTCV01 (sample SAMEA3914864, study PRJEB12502) | metagenome | biome: forest; material: soil | place: USA | collected 2012-03-12 | depth 0.3 m
GTGGCGCGCACCCGCGTGCGATCCACTTCACGGGAGAAGCCTGCTACGCCGATGACTTGCCCGCTGGCGTCGCGGAGCGGAATTTTGTTGGTCACGACCAGCCGCGGCGAACCTTCCATTTCCGGGGCGGGTTCGACGCGGTTCAGGATCGGGCGGCCCGTTTCCATGACGATGCGGTCGTCGGCCATGTATTCCTCGGCACGGGCTTTCGGGAAAAAGTCGCGGTCCGTGCAGCTGAAGGCTTCGCGTTCGGTTCGCACTCCGCAGTATTCGCGGCCACGCCGGTTGAGCGCTACGAACCGTCCGTCGCGGTCTTTCATAAAAAAGGAGACGTCTGGAAGCAGGTCGAATAGCTCGAGGATTTGAGTGAGTGAGCCGAGCCGTGAAAGAAAGTCTTGCTGCGAATCCCCGAGTTTCATGCGGCTTTTTTACACAAGAACGCGAATGCCATGCAAGACGTCCGCGCTTCCGTGAGCGAGAGTCTCCGGTACATGAAAGTCCCCGTCCGTTCTTCGTCGCTGATCGCGCTCCTGGCAGTTGTGCCCCTTGGCGAGAAGGCGGTGCTTGCGGACGAAGCGGTGCGATTTGGCCGTGACGTCCTGCCGATTCTCTCGACGAATTGCTTCGCCTGCCATGGCCCGGACGAAAAGGAGCGCAAAGCGAAGCTGCGGCTGGACGTGGAGGAAAATGCCAAGGCCGAGCATGATGACGGCGTACCGATTTCTCCGGGGAAGCCAGGCGACAGTACGATCCTCGAGCGCATTGAGAGTACCGATGCCGACGAGATGATGCCGCCTCCAAAGGCGCACAAGAAGGTGAAGCCGGAGGAGCTCGCAATCCTGAAGCGGTGGATCGCGCAAGGCGCGCCATGGGGCCGACATTGGTCGTTTGAACCAGTGGTTCGTCCTGCAATTCCGGCGCCGGCGAAGCCGGGTTGGGAGGTGCGAAATCCAATCGATTCCTTTGTGAATGCCGCGCTCGTCCGGAAAGGCCTGGAGCCGGCGCCTCGCGCGGATGCTCACGCGCTGCTGCGCAGGCTCTCGCTGGATCTGATCGGACTTCCGCCAACGCCGGAGATGGCAGATCGCTTTGCCGCCGATCGTTCGCCGGAAGCGTACGAGAAGCTGGTCGACGACTTGCTGGCCCGGCCGCAGTTCGGCGAGCACTGGGCGCGGATGTGGCTCGACCTCGCACGCTATGCCGACACGAAGGGCTATGAGAAGGACCTCGGCCGAACGATGTGGCCTTACCGCGACTGGGTGGTCGATGCATTCAACCACGACATGCCGCTCGATCGCTTCACAGAGCTGCAGATTGCTGGCGACTTGCTGCCTAGGACAGATGAAAGCAACCTGATCGCCACGGCCTTTCATCGCGATACGATGACGAACGAGGAAGGCGGCACCGATCCGGAGGAATTCCGCGTCGCAGCCGTAAAGGATCGGGTGGATACGACGATTCAAGTCTGGATGGGACTTACCATGGGCTGTGCCAAGTGCCATACCCATAAGTACGATCCGATCTCGAACACGGAATACTATCGTTTCTACGCGGTCTTTAATGAGACCGAAGACGCGAATCGTGGCGATGAATCACCGACGCTGCCTATTCAGACTGCTGCGCAGCGCATTGAGCGAGAGAAAGCTACACAACGGATCCGTGAACTGGAGAGCCAGGTAACTGCTGCAGAGGCTGCTGCGTCGAAAGATAATAGTGCCGCGAATGTATGGCATGCCTTGAGCGTGACAAATGCTGAATCCACCGGAGGCGCGAAGCTCGTCAGCCATGCTGACGCAAGCGTGGCAGCCCAGGGGCCAATTCCAGATAAGGCGATCTATAAGGTAAGTGCCGAAGTGCCGCCGGGAGACTATACTGCGGTGCGGCTGGAGATACTGCCCGAACCGTTGAGCGGCGGCCAAGCTGGCGTCGGGCGGCGTTCGAATGATCCGAATTTCGTTCTTTCCGAATTTACGGCCGAACTCGAGGACTCCGGGCAGCCGGCAAAGCCGCTCCATTTTGTAAATCCGCGGGCCGACTTCGAACAAACCGGCTGGCCGATTAGCGCCGCCATCGATGGTAAACGAGAAACTGGCTGGGCGGTAAGTCCTCGCAAGACAGAACGGCACGTGGCGATCTTCCCGCTCGCTGAGCCGCTGCATGTGACAGGCAAAGCCGTCGTGCATTTCGCGCTCTCCCAGCAGTACGGGAACGGCCTGACCATTGCGCGGTTCAGGCTTAGTGCGACGGGTAATGCACCGGGCGATCTGAGCTTTGATACCGAGACCCCGGAGTTGCGCAGCTTGCGCGATTCACTGGCAAAGGCGCGCGACGAAGCCAAGGCGCTGGATGCCCGGTCGGTGAAGCTTCCGATCATGCGAGAGTTGCCTGCTGCTAAGCAGCGCGTGACGAAGATTCAGCGGCGCGGGAACTTCCTCGACCCGGGCGACGCAGTCACTCCGGGAATTCTCTCGGCATTTGGTACACTGCCAAGTGGAACCCACGTCAATCGGCTGGCGGTCGCTCACTGGCTTGTGAGTCCCGACAATCCGCTCACTCCGCGCGTGTGGGCAAACCGCATCTGGTCGCGGCTCTTCGGAACGGGGATCGTGGAGACAGAGGAGGATTTCGGAGCGCTGGGATCGGCTCCGACGAATCAGGAGTTACTCGACTGGCTGGCGGCCGAATACCGCGACCGGGGCTGGTCCCTGAAGAAGTTAGTCAAAACGATCGTGATGAGCGCGGCTTATCAGCGGGATTCCGCGACTGACGCGGCGCAGCGCGAAGCCGATCCGCACGATCTTTTCCTGGAGCGGGGCGCGCGCTACCGGCTCACCGCCGAGGCGGTTCGGGATCAGGCATTGGCTGTATCCGGCTTGCTATCCCTCAAGATGGGAGGACCGCCCGTGATGCCGCCGCAGCCAGCCGGGCTTTGGCGCTCGACTTACAACGGAACAAAGTGGGTGGACGCGGAAAACGAAGATCGCTGGCGCCGCGGCCTTTACACCTACTGGAAGCGGACGACTCCTTATCCTTCCATGACGGCCTTCGATGCGGGTAGTCGCGAGGTTTGCCAAATCCGGCGGATCCATACCGATACGCCGTTACAGGCGCTGGTGACCTTGAACGATCCAGTCTATCTCGAAGCCGCAGGAGCGCTCGCCAAGCGAATGTGCACGGAGGCGGCTGATCCGACCGGGCGCGCCACGCGTGGTTTGCGTCTGGCGCTGATTCGCCCGCTGCACGACGGTGAAATCGAGCCCCTGCTGCATTTGCGGCGCGATGTGCAGGCTGCCTTTGAGGCTGAGCCGGACAAGGCGTCAGCATTCCTGAAAGCAGCCCGTGCCACCGTTCCACAAGGCATGAAGGCGGAGGAAATGGCGGCGTGGACGGTTGTCGCGAATTCCATCCTCAACCTCGACGAATTTCTCACCCGTAACTGAGCATCCCCATGACTCCTGAACTTCACGCGGCCCGGGCCATTACTCGGCGTCACTTTTTCCAATCGAGCGGTCTTGGTCTTGGCGCGGTTGCCCTTCAATCGCTGCTGGCGCGCAACGGCATCGCAGCTGGGATTTCGGCCGACCGTCCGCTTGCGCCCAAGTCACCGATGTTTGCCCCGAAGGCAAAGCGGATCATTTATCTGCACATGGCCGGCTCGCCTTCGCAGCTCGAGTTATTCGAGAATAAGCCGGAGCTGACTAAGTTGACCGGGCAGGACTGCCCGAAGTCCTTTCTGGAAGGGAAACGCTTCGCTTTCATCAAGGGGGGTCCCGAAAATGCTTGGCGGCCAGTTTGCCTTTCAGCGGGCGGGGCAGGGCGGACAATGGGTCAGCGAGCTACTGCCGCATTTTGCCGATGTGGTGGACAAGACGTGCGTGATCCGCACAGTGAATACGGATCAGTTCAATCACGCGCCCGCGCAGCTCTTCGTCCAAACTGGCTCGCCGCGGCTGGGAAATCCGTCGATTGGCTCGTGGGTGACGTACGGCCTTGGAAGCGTGAATGAAGATCTCCCCGGATTTGTCGTGCTGCTATCGGGCGGCAAGACTCCCGATGCTGGAAAGTCGCTTTGGGGTTCTGGATTTCTGCCATCCGTCTATCAAGGAGTGCAGTGCCGCAATACCGGCGATCCCGTGCTCTATCTTGGCGATCCCGCCGGCATGGATCGGAAGTTACGGCGTCGCATGCTCGATACCGTGGCCGAGATGAATGAGGCGGAACACCGGCTTAGCGGCGATGCCGAGACACTGACGCGTATTGCCCAGTATGAACTGGCCTATCGCATGCAGATGTCGGTGCCGGAGGTCATGGATATCTCGAAAGAGCCTCAGCACATTCTTGATGCCTATGGGGCAAAGCCCGGCTTCGTTTCCGCTGCGGAGAGCGCGGACGATCCACGCGCGCTTTACAAAGGCAATGACCCGACCTTTGCCAATAACTGCCTGCTTGCCCGGCGCCTCATCGAAGCAGGAGTGCGATTTGTACAGCTCTACGATTGGGGGTGGGATCATCACGGCTCCTCGCCCGGCGAGAGCATCGACGAGACGTTGCCGATCAAATGCCAGCAAACGGATCGCCCAATCGCGGCGTTGTTGAAGGATCTCGAACAGCGCGGGTTGCTGGACGAAACGCTCGTCGTGTGGGGAGGGGAATTTGGCCGCACTCCCATGATGCAGAACAATGTGCGGACGGAGTTGAAGAAGGGCTTCGTCGGCCGCGATCACCATCCGCATGCTTTCACGATGTGGCTGGCCGGAGGCGGCATCAAAGGCGGGCTCGCCTACGGTCAGACGGACGAGTTTGGGTACTATCCGGTCGAGAATCCGGTGGGGATCCGCGATCTCCAGGCGACCATTCAGCAGGTGCTGGGGCTGGATCCGTACCGGTTCAGCTACCTATACCAGGGATTGGAAAACCGCCTCATTGGACCGAGTGACGAGGGAAAGGTAATCAAGTCGATCCTGGCCTAGGAGTCCGTTGAAATACCCATGAGGGTCGCGTTGCTTCGATTTTTTGATCTGGCCAAGGCGCAACGAAGGAGCATACCCGCTGCGGTCCGTGACTGAGGCGCAACGCAGGTCAGGCCAAAAATCGAAGCAACCCTTCGGGCAAGAGCGCAATGGGCCGTCTGGCGGCGTTGCTCGCTCCTTACAGACCGCTAAGGGTATGCTCGTCGCTCCCGCCTTGCCATCCAGCCCATTGCGCTCTCGCGCGACCCTCATGGGTATTTCAACAGACTCCTAAACGCCCATAACGATCGGCATTCAGTCATTCGTGACATCGCGCCCCGGGTCGCCTACAAGCGAGCCGTGTCTCCCACCATTCCATCTGGCGTTACCGTCGTCGATCACCCGCTGGTGAAGATCAAGCTCACCGAGCTTCGCGCTGCCGATACCACTTCGGCCGTCTTCAGGCAGCGTCTGTGTGAACTCGCAACGCTGATGGCCTTCGAGGTGACACGCTCCCTGGACTCTCGCCCGCACCGCATCCGTACGCCGCTGGCTGAACACGAGGGCGCCGTGCTTGCGCGTCCGCTCGTGCTGGCTCCGATCCTGCGCGCCGGACTTGGGATGCTCGAAGGGATGCTGAAAATTCTCTCCGATGCCAGCGTTGCTCACATCGGTCTTTTTAGGAACGAAGAGACCCGTCAGCCCGAGAGCTACTATTTCAAATCGCCACGCAATCTTGCCGAGGCCGACGTGATTGTCGCGGATCCGATGCTTGCAACTGGCGGAAGCGCCACCCTGGCAATCTCGCAGCTCAAAGAGCGTGGCGCACGTTCCTTGCGCTATGTGTGCCTGGTGAGTTGCCCGGAGGGGATTGCGCGCCTCCATTCGGCGCATCCCGAGGTGCCGATCTATACGGCGGCAATTGACCCTGAGCTGAACGACCGAGCCTACATCGTACCCGGACTTGGTGATGCCGGGGATCGATATTTTGGGACTGTGGCCGATAACGGGTAGGCCGTTGAGCCGATTGCGCGGGGAATCGGCTGCGTGTAGTCTTGATTCTTGCTGCCCGATGTGCAGCTTTGGTCGCCGTGCGCGAGATCGAACGTAAATTTTTGATCAAAAAGTTGCCCGTAACCCTGGCGCCCTACCGACGGCACGTGATCAATCAGGGCTACCTGGTTCCCGGCGAAAATGGAGTGGAAGTCCGGCTCCGGCGCAGCAATGAGGACCATTTCCTGACCGTCAAAAGCAAGCACGGGCTCGAACGCGAAGAGCACAATATTCCGCTCACCGAGCAGCAATGGACTGATCTGTGGCCGCTGACCGCCGGACGCCGTCTCAAGAAGCTGCGCTTCGATATCCCACATGGAGAGCTCATCATTGAGCTGGATGTCTTCCTGGGCCTGAACGATGGCCTCGTCGTTGCCGAGGTGGAATTCCCGAGCACGGCGGCCGCTCACGAGTTCGTTCCGCCGACCTGGTTCGATGAGGAAGTGACCGGAGATCCGCACTTTAGCAATCGCCACCGAGCCGTCGAATAGCGGCTCCTGAATGTGTCAGTGAGGTGACGACGGCGTTACGCCGCCGTGAATTCCCGGATTCGCGAGCACTGTGCCTTTGACTTCGCAGGTGCGCGAGGGCCTTGTCAAAGAATGAACCGCTATCGCACCGGCTGGATCTCCGATGTCCACCTCGGCACTCGTGGAAGCCAGGCTGAGGCGCTCCTTCAACTCTTTCGCACGCACGAATTTGAAACGCTCTACGTCGTTGGCGATTTCATCGACGTGTGGTCGTTGCGCCGCAGCCGCTACTGGCCGCAATCGCATAACGACGTCATCCAGAAGCTGCTCCGCGCGGGACGTAAAGGCACGAAGGTTTACTACATTCCGGGAAATCACGACGAATTCGTCTCCGGATTCATCGGAAATTTCGGCGCCATCACGGTCGCGCCTCGTGTGATTCACACCACGGCGGACGGTCGGCGACTGCTCGTCATCCACGGCCACGAACTCGACACCGTCGTCCAGAATATCAAGTGGCTCGCCCACCTTGGCGACATTGGCTACCAGTTCCTGCTGATGCTCAATCCGCCGATCAACTGGCTGCGCCGCCGGTTCGGATTTGGATACTGGTCGCTGAGCGCTTACGTGAAGATGAGCGTGAAGAACGCAGTGAATTTCATCGGCGAATTCGAGCAGGCGATTGTCCGCTTCGCTCGTGAGGACCGTGTCCAGGGAGTGGTCTGCGGCCACATCCATTCGCCGGTCATCCGCGACATCGAAGGAGTGACTTACTACAACAGCGGCGACTGGGTGGAGAGCTGCTCGATTCTCGTCGAGGACTTCGATGGAAAGATCGAGCTGAAGACGCATGTGGGCGTCAATGCGATCGGTGCCACCCATGTGGATGACGATCACGAAATCGACATGATGGCAGAGGTCGTGGAAGCTGGCGGGCCATCAGCGACGCTCCAGCACGTCTCGTAAGACGGACTCAAGCTTCGGCTTGATTTGGCGCGGATGAACGCTCGGTGCGTTCGTCCGCAGTTGTCTGCGGTCCCCCGCGCTTTGTTCGCGTGGGTTGACTGGTGAATGCGCTCACCGATCGATGAATTGCGGGCCTCGATAGATAAAAAATCAACGGTCGCGCTGCGAGAGCCTTGCGGAGCGCTCGCAGCCCGGCTACACGATTACGCTGCAAATCAGCACTCAGCCCGAGCGCCTGATATCCCCGTTGCAGTATCTTTCCGACCGCAATCTCAAATCATGCATTCAATCAGTCACTTGCCCCTCCGTGTCCGCGAACAAATTCAAGGTGCCCGCAATCACCTTTCTCGTGCCAAGATTCTCGTGGGATTCGATGGGTTCGTTGACACGATTCTCCATGTGGTGAAAACCCGCGAGTCCGCGAGCAAGTACACGCGCCTCGACCGGATGGGAGATTTTGGAGGAAAGATTTCCGCCGCTGCCGGCTTGAGCGCGAATATGGAGATGGTGAGCCAGATGGTGAAACTGGGTGGAAATGGTCCCATCATGGCAAATGCCCTCGGAGCCTACGGAACGAAGGTGACCTATATCGGCAATCTCGGTTCGCCGAATATTCATCCCGTCTTTGCCGATTTTGCCAAGAGTGCGACCGTTCACTCGATCGCCGAGCCTGGCTACACCGACGCCATCGAATTTGATGACGGCAAGCTGATGTTCGGCAAGCACGAGAGCCTAAAGGATGTCAATTGGGCCAATCTCATCAAGCATGTCCCGGAGGAAGAACTGACGAAGATCTTCGCCGATTCGACGCTCATCGCGCTCGTCAATTGGACCATGCTCAGCCACATGACGGCGATCTGGCAGAAGATCCAGACGAAGATCGCGCCGCAGCTCGAGGGCGAGAAACGCTGGCTCTTCATCGATCTGGCAGATCCCGCCAAGCGCGCGAAGGAAGACATCGCGGCGGCGCTCAAGCAGATCAGCAAATTCGAGAAGCATTTCCGCGTGATCCTCGGCCTCAACATGCAGGAGGGCCGTCAGGTCGGCGAGGTGCTCGGCATCAAAGCTCCGGAGGAAACCTGGGATGCGGTGACCAAGCATGCAGCCGCGATTCAAAAGGCTCTGCAAATCGACACGGTCGTCATCCATCCCACGCACTTCGCCGCGGCGGCCGATGCAACGGGATCGACTTACGTTGTGGGGCCCTTTACCGAGAAGCCAAAGATCACCACGGGCGCGGGCGATCATTTCAATGCCGGCTTCTGCATTGGCCGGTTGCTAGATCTCGATCTGGAATCTAGCCTCCAGATCGGAGTTTGCACGTCCGGTTACTATGTCCGCCAGGCGAAGAGCCCGCGGTTGGACGATCTCAAGAAATTCCTCCAGACGCTGTAAGGGCGCGCTGGCGATAGACTCTCCAAATAAAAGAGGCGCACGGATCTCGTGCGCCTCTTTTATTTTGTAATCTGATTAGTCGGCTAGTCGGAACTGGCTAACGCTTAAGACACACCGCGTGGTATCACAGCGGTGCGTTTATCGAATGCAGGATCAGGAGCGTTCTCAGAGACCGGGGATGGCTCCGGCGAGTCCGAACGCATCGTGCGTCAGGTTCGCGGCTTCCGCAATGCGGGACTCTTCGATGATGACTGCCGTCTTGATCTCGCTGGTCGAGATCATCTGGATATTGATTCCGCCTGCGCTCAGCGCCTCGAAGAGCTTCGCCGCGACACCGGAATGCGAGCGCATGCCGATGCCGACGATCGACAGCTTGGCGATGCCGTCCTGGGCGAGGATCTTGGAACCGATATCCTGGACTACTGGCTCAAGCGTGGCTTTGGCTTTGGCCAGCTCGTCCTTGTTCAGCGTGAACGAAATGTCCGTCGTGCCGGCAACGCTCACGTTCTGCACGATCATGTCGATGACGATGTTCGCGGTGGACAGGGTACTGAAGATTTTCGCGGCAACGCCCGGCTGGTCGGGCACGTGCGCCACGGTGACTTTGGCCTGGTTCTTTTCCAGGCTGACGCCGCGAACGACGACGGATTCCATACTCATAGTTTCTTCTTTTACAATGGTCCCGGGGTTGCTGTTGAAGCTGCTGCGAACCTCGAAGATGACGCCAAATTTCTTTGCGAATTCGACCGATCGCGACTGCATGACTTTCGATCCACTCGAGGCCATCTCGAGCATCTCGTCATAGGAAATCTCATCGATCTTCAGTGCGTTCCGCACCACCCGCGGATCGCAGGTGTACACTCCATCGACATCCGTAAAGATCTGGCAGAGGTCTGCCTTGATGGCCGATGCGATGGCAATGGCGGTAAGATCCGAACCGCCTCGGCCGAGCGTCGTGATGCGGCCATCGCTCGTTTCGCCCTGGAAACCGGCGACGATTACGATGTTGCCGTCATTCAGATGCTCGTGGATCTGATTCGGCGTAATATTTGCAATCTTCGCCTTGGTGTGAACCCCGTCGGTGATGATGCCGGCCTGCGCGCCGGTGAGTGAGACGGCCTTTTTCCCGAGGGCATTGATCGCCATGGCGGTGAGCGCGATGGTCGTCTGCTCGCCGGTTGCGAGGAGCACGTCCATCTCCCGTTCCGATGGACTCGACGACACGTCGCGGGCGAGCTTGATCAAGCCGTCGGTAACGCCGCTCATTGCGGAGACCACGACCACGACTTGGTTGCCCGCCTCTTGGCTGGCGATGACTCGGCGGGCGACGTTCAGGATGCGCTCGGGGTTGCCGACGCTGGTGCCACCGTATTTTTGGACGATGAGGGACATCTGTTTTTGCTCTGCGGAAAAAGTCGCGCATCATCGACGTGAACCGCAGGGCGTGTCAATGCCCTGAACGGAGAAAGCGAAATTAGCGGCAATTCGGTGATCAGCCGAATCTAAGCGATTTCGACGGAAGCCTCATGTGGTCGCAGCCTGCGAAAGCCGGGACGAAAGTGGTGGCAAATGCTACGATCGCAAACGTGACCGCTGCCGGTTCGCTATTTGCCCCCGTCGCTGGCACAAACCTCCTGCCCTTTACAAGCGGCGCAGTTACATGTTCAGGCGGAGGCCTTGCGACTGACTTGAACACCTCGGTAACTCTGGGGCTGCTCAATCACATCGTGCCTTTGTCTCCAAATGCGAACTCGCTTATCAGCGACCTGAACGCGAAGACCGGTGCGTTTAGCGGATCCTTTATTCCAACCGGCGCCAAGGCCAGAGTTCCTTTTAGGGGTGTAGTCTTTACGAAGAATCCGATGGCCATTGGCCAGTTTAAAGGAACGACCGGGCGCGGGTTGGCTGAACTGGCTCCATAAGGGCGTGGAGGTCGCGCCGGGATCTGTTTACCGTACCGGTTCGGAGCCCGGGAACATGGAGTGAAGTGTTTCCGAGCGCTTGGGATGTCTTGGAAGCGGATGTTGCTGCTGACGAGGCACGTTATGGAGTATTGAAACCGTGGGGGGGGGCGTGATTCGGATTGTGTGACGCCCTCACAGCATTCGCGCGGCAATTTGGAATCATTTTGCTGCGGATGGAAATTATCCACAGCGTTTAGTTTGCGGATAGAAAGTGTCCGGAAAACTCGCTTAAGGTACGCAGGAAGTCCTGAGGGGAGTCCTTATTTGTGTAGGTGATTCCCTTATTTCCGCTCGTTTCACGACTCCGGCATGTGCCGTGCTAAGGGGCGCTGCCCGCCGAACCGATCCGTGCTGCCACGGCATTTTTCGCTCGGCGAGAACCCCTAACACCCAATCAATGCCTCCTAGTTTCCAGTCGTCCCGTAGTCCTTTCCTAACCCAAAATTTCGTGCGCAAGCATGTCCGGCTCATCATGGCCTGTTGCTGGACCTCCGTTGTCGCGGCTTCTGTCGCCGTTGCCGCAGAAGAGCAGAGTCCCGCCACTCCCGATGGCAAGCCAGCTTCTGAACAAAAGCCGGCGTCGGCCAAAAAGCCCGCGGCTTCGTCCAGTGAGACGTCGGATACCACCCTGCCTGAAGTCGTTGTCACCGCCACGCCGCTCCGGACGAACGAAGACATTGCCAATATTCCCGCGCAGGTCGTTGTGGTGGATCAGCAGACCATTCAGGAACGCCAGCCAAAGACTCCTACCCTCGCGTTGCAGCAGCAGCCTGGAATCTGGGCGGTGAACGTCTTGTCGCAGGGTTCGCCAATCATCCGCGGTCAGATCGGCAACCGTGTGCTTTACCTCTGGGACGGAATCCGGATCAACAATGGCTCGTCGTTTGGCGGACCAAACCCGTATTTCAACCAGTTCCCGCTCGGGGCAATGGATCACATCGAAGTGGTCCAGGGATCCGGATCGGTGCAGTACGGAAGTGATGCCATTGGTGGCGTGATCAACGTCTTCTCGAAGCAGGCCCAATTCACGGACCACTTCGACGTGGGCGGCGATATCTACGCGAACTACGACTCCAATGACAATGGCACCACTCAGATGTTCGACTTCCATTTGAGTGATGACAAGGTCGCGCTGGCAGCCGGTATTTCGCATCAGATGGCTGGCAGTTACTACGCCCCCGAGGAGGGCGTCCTTTCGCCGACCTCTTTCCATGCGCTCGGCGGATACACGGATCTGGCGATTCGCCCGTTCGTGGACCAGACCCTTCGACTGACATTTTTGTATAACCAGCGGACCAACGTTGATAGCTACGCCCAGTCGCAATTGAATCCGAACGGGGTTCCGCGTCTTTTCAATCCACTCGAGCGGCGCGAAATCCTGAAGCTGGATTATACGGCGGAGAATCTGGGGCCATGGAGCAGCGAGCTAAAGTTTTATAGCTACTACCAGGGCTATCACCAGGATTCCGAGCGCCGCATCGATTCCGGGACCTCCTTCACGAATACGGTCACCGATACGAAGCAGAAGATCTTCGGACTGGGCCTGCAGAATATCACGGAAGTCGGAAAGTTCCGCTTCATTTACGGCGTGGACTATCGGACCGAAGACCTGGATACCTCGTTGCACCAGGCCTTGCTCAATGAACTGACTGGCCAATCCAGCGAGTTGGTTCCGGATGGCAAGACGCCAAACGGCACTTACAACGTATTCGATGCTTTCGCGATGACGGAGTATCGACCTGTGAAGTGGCTGCTCCTTTCCGGGGGCTTGCGCTTCGAGAATACCCAACTCGTTTCGTCGCCTAAGTCGAGCGACGTGATTCCAAATGCCGGCTATAGCCTGCAGGATTTGCGTCTCGATAAGAACTGGCAATCGGTTACCTGGAGCTTCGGGGCCGTCGCAAATGTGACCCGGCATCTGGACCTTGTCACCGATATCAACAGTGCGTTCCGAGCACCGACCTTCTCGGATACCCTGAGTACCGGAACCCCGGTCTTTTCGAGCCGTATCGCCTCCGTGCCAAGTCCGGATGTCGATCCTGAAAAGAGCATCACTTACGATCTCGGAGCACGTTATCACGACGACAAATTTGCAGGATCCCTCACCGGGTATTACACGCGACTCTTCGATGTGGTCCAGCAGGTGGAATCGGGAACCGTGAGCATTCCGGGGCAGGGGACCTTCGCTGCCACCCACAACTCCAATACCGGCGAAGGTTACGTGGCGGGAGCCGTGGTAGACCTGTCCTACCGATTGCACCGCGATTGGCGCCTTTTCGGAAACGCGACTTACACGTACGGCCAAGATACGCAGAATGATGTTGCGTTGCGCTTCATTCCGCCGGTGTTTGGAACGTTCGGCATTCGCTACGACGATCCGCACGGACGTTGGTGGGTCGAGGCGTCGGAATACTGGGCGTTACGCCTGACGCGCCACAATCCGAAGGATGAGCAGGATTCCGGATTCTCGATGGATCCTGCGCTGGGCTCGCCGAATACCACGACCAACAAGCCGCTGCGGTCCAATTTCGACATCCCGGGCTTCTGGCTTACAAATATCCGCGCCGGTTACAAGGTCTGGCAGAGAGGAAAGCAGGAGCTGGATCTGACCGTCGACCTGAATAACGTCTTCAATCGTCATTACCGCGAAGCCTACTCCCAGCAGGAGAAAGCCGCGCCTGGGTTCGGCGTAGTCGTCGGTGCCCGGCTCACCTTCTAAACCTTATGTCAGGGTCTCTACGTATTAAAGCGCGTTTCGCCTTGCTCTTGCAGGCTGGTTGCTTGCTGTTACTCCTGTGCGCCGGTTCAACGGGCCATGCGGAGGAGTTGCGGCATTGGGCTTTCGTTGGAGTATGGGATCGTTCCATGCCAATGGTTGACTCGGCCTGTCGTGAGGCGGGGATAGCCGTTTCCTTCTTTCGAGGGAAGGAATTCGTAGAGACCATGGCGGGTCCGAAAGCCCCGTCATTCGAGGTCGCATTCGTGCTCAATCTGGAGGCGGAAGAAGTTCCGGCTCTCACAGAGACGATAAAAGGAGCGCGTGCTGAAAATCGCATCCAGCACGTGCTCGTTCTCGATAAGAGATCGAGCCAGATTGAGCTCGAGAAGGCCGGCTTGCTCGATGCAGATGAAACCGTGAGCACTTACTGGCGTCCGAATGGTCCGGATAACATCCGGCGGATGGTTCGCTATTGCCTGAATAAGTATTTCGGTCAGCAGGCAACGGTCGAGCCGCCGATCATGATTCCCGATTCCGGATTCTATGATCCGGAATCGCCGACTTCATTCGATTCGTTTCCGGCTTATGTCGCGTACAAGACCGCGCATCACCGATGGACGGACGGCGCACCAGTTGCCGTACTCGTCATCCAGCAATCGTTCTGGATCACGCAGGATCTGAAGGTCGTCGATGCCGAGGTGCGGGCGTTGGAAAAGAATCATCTCAACGCGGTCGTCGTCTTTGGCGATCGCGAGGAATTGGTGGCGGCGCTGGTTCGGTCCACGAAGCCCGCGCTGCTGATCGAAGATCGGCATGGTCCCATGTGGCAGAGCAATGCGCTGCTCAAGGAACTGGATGTTCCGTACTTGCGCCCAGTCTCGATGCTGGCTTCCACTGTGAAGGAATGGATGGCGGATCCCCGTGGCCTGACACCGCGCGACATCGGCCTTTTCATGTCGCTGCAGGAATCGTGGGGAACGCTGGATCCACTGGTGGTGGGCGGGCTCGAGGCAAACGTGCAGGGTTTTAAGCTGCACGAGCCGATTCCCGACCGCATCGAGGCATTTGCGGAGCGCGCCGCGCGCTGGGCCTCGCTTCGTGGCAAGCAGAACGCGGAGAAAAAAATCGCGATCGTTTATTACAACAAAGGGCTCGGGCAGGATGATCTCATGCGCGGAAGCCCGACAGGCGGCTTCCTCGACGGACCGGAAAGCCTCATGCGCTTTTTGCCCCGGTTGAAGCAGTCGGGTTATACGGTTTCCGGCATGCCAAAAGACGCCGCCGAATTGATCGCCAGGATGAAAGCGGGCGGGCGAAACATCGGTCCATGGGCACAGGGGGATCTCGAGAAAATGTTCGATACGGGCAGCCCGATACTGATTCCTCTTTCCACTTACCAAAAGTGGTTCGATGAAAAACTGAGCGAGGCAAATAAGCAGATCATCATTCAGAAATTCGGTCCGCCACCGGGCCGGATTATGGTCGTGACGCGAAATGGGGAGCCACAGATTGTGCTGCCGCGGATCGACCTCGGTGGGATCTCGCTCCTGCCACAGCCGGAGCGGGGCGAAAAGCAGGACGAGAGCCTGCTTCATAACCGCGACGTTCCGCCTCCGCATAACTATCTCGCCTTCTACTGGTGGCTCGACGAGCAGTTCAAGGCCGATGCCGTGGTGCACTGGGGAACGCACGGAACGCTGGAACTGCTGCCGGGGAAAGAGGCCGGTCTTTCAAAGGACGACTGGAGCGATATCTGCACAGGGCGGCTTCCGATCATTGACCTCTGGATTACCGATAATCTGGGGGAAGCAACGCTGGCGCGCCGGCGTTCGTATGCGGAGTTGGTTGATCATCTTCCGCCGCCTGCTCTCAATGCGGGATTGAAAGCCGAGTACAAGTCGCTGCACGAAGATATCCATAAGTTCAAAACGCTCGAGGCAGGCGTATTGAAGGAAGAATTCCGGAAGCAGATCAGTCGGCAGGTGAAAGAGGCGAAGCTGGACTGGAAGCCGCTTGCTTCCGACGGTTCCGAGCTTCTTACCGATACGGATATCGGTAGGCTCGACGATCACCTGCATAACCTTTTCGAATCACAGACTCCGCTGCATCTACACGTTCTCGGTGAGTCTGTGACGAAGGAAGAGATGGTTCCGTATCTGACCTCTATTCTTGGCGATTCCTTCCTGCAGCACATAGACGCTGCACGGCAGGGCGAGAGGTCGCTGGATTATCTGCGGAATGATCGCAAGGACGAAGCCGCGAAGTTTCTGGCTGCCGCGATACAGGGAGGTAAGCCGGAAGGTTTTGCGATGACGGAAGCACTGCAAAAGGACGTCGCATTTGCTTCAGGGATGCGCGGCCGCCTGGAGCAGTCGGATCGCGAGATCACCGAACTGCTTTCGGCTTTGGCTGGACACTATCTTGAAGCGGGACCGGGACCTGATCCCATCCGCAATCCGGCGACCGCACCAGGTGGCAGGAATTTGTATGCGCTAAATCCAGAGGAAATCCCGACTCGCGCGGCATGGGAAGTGGGGCAGAAGCTGGTGGCCGAGACAGTGAGGACGAGGCATCCGAAGAAGATCGCCATGGATCTCAATGGCATGGAGACGATGCGCGACTTTGGCGTGATGGAGTCCCAGATCTTTGCGCTGCTGGGTGTCCGCCCGGTTTGGAATCGCAGTAATCTTGTCATCGACGTGGAGTTGATTCCCGCCGAAGAACTCAAGCGTCCGCGGGTGGATGTCTTCATCGCGATGGGCGGGATGTATAAGGAGAATTTCCGATCGCGCGTGGCACTGTTGGACAAGGCCGTGAAACTCGCGGCTTCCGCACCGGAGCCGGACAATGCGGTCCACGCAGGCGTCGAGGCCGTGGAGAGCCGCCTGCTCAAACGCGGCTTCTCGAGTGTTCGCGCGGCGCAATTCGCTTCCGCGCGTATCTTCGGAACAAAGCCCGGGAATATGAGCGGCACGCATATCCTCTATCTCGTGCCGCGCTCGGGCGTGTGGGACAAGGACGACGAAATCGCCAGTGTCTATATGGATAACATGAGCTTCGTTTATACGGGCTCCGTGTGGGGCGAGAAGATTGACGGGCTCTACGAAGAAGCGCTGCAAGGAACAGACACGGTATTGCGAGTCTGGGCGTCGAACATGACGAGCCAGCTCTCAAATCATCACGCTTACGAGTATCTTGGGGGACTGAGCCTCGCTGTGAAGAAGGTCACGGGGCAGTCCCCGACGGCGCTCATTGCGGATGTGCGGGACCCGTCAGGCGCGCGGATTCGCGATTTCGAGGAAGTGCTCGCGGCGAATCTCCAATCTGAGTTGCTCAACCGGAACTGGGTGGAGGGAATGAAGAAGCATGACTATGCAGGCGCCGGCCATGTCGCCGAGTTGGTGAAGAATACCTTTGGTTGGGCGGTGACTCGTCCCGAGAGTGTCTCGCAACAGACGTGGGCGCAGATCTACGAAATTTACATCCGCGATCAATATCAGCTCGGCATGCGTGAGTGGTTCGAGCGGGTCTCGCCGCATGCGCTGCAGGAGATCGCGGCAACCATGCTGGAATCGGCGCGCAAGGGAATCTGGCACGCGTCTCCGGAACAGATCGCGGAGTTATCGAAGATCTATGCAGACTCCGTTGCGCGGCATGGCGATTCTGGCGGGCTGGTCAGCGGCGGCAATACGCGCATGCAGGATTATGTCGCATCGGCTTTGAAGGGTGGGGGCAATCCCAATGACGCGAAGCTTGCCCAGGCGATGCAGGAATCGCTGGCTAAGTCGGCAGCGGCTGGCGGCGATCAAAAAGTCGCCGGGCAAAAATTGGAGTCGGTTCAGAAGCCGAAGGCCGAGCAACCAAGAGACGAGCAGGCAAAGAGGGACCAACCAAAGGTGGCTTCGGTTAGCGCACCAGCGCGCGATTGGTGGCCGTGGCTGGCCGCAGGCGCCGCTCTTTTCTTGATCGTTGCCGGGTTCGTCCGAAAGTCAGGTTCCGTCTAAATGAACTTCCTCCAACAATGCCTCAGCGTCTTTTCCGACGCACTGCTGCTGCCTGCTCTTGGGGGCGTGCTGTTCCTTGCGGCGTGGACCGCCTCGCTGATTGGCGGACTCATCCGTGAATGGCTCCAGCGCGGAGAAGTGCGCAGATCCTTGCGGGAAACGCGGTGGTTGCTCGCCGAGGGCTCTGCGAGTGCCGATGTCGTGATGATGCGGTTGCAGCAATGTCGCTGCGGCCTGCCTGGACGATTGGCTGAACATCTCCGCGAATGGCCCGGAGAACGGGAACGCGATAAGTGCCTGGAAGACCTGGAACTCGAAGTGGCAGCCCGCCTTGCTCAGTTGACCTGGCTAACGCGCGTCGCGCCGATGCTGGGCTTGATGGGCACGCTGATTCCAATGGGACCCGCTCTGACCGGGCTTGCGAGCGGAAATCTTGGAACGCTCGCGAGTAACCTGGTCGTCGCCTTTACTGCGACAGTTGCCGGGGTCTTCGTTGGCTGCGCGGCATTCAGTGTCAATGTGATCCGGAAGAACTGGTACAATCGCGATCTGAGCGATCTCGAACATATCTTCAACGGCCTGCGCGAGCGATACGCAGTGGAGGATACTGGCACTCGGAGTACGCTCCCGACGTCGGCACCAAATTCTAAACGGGAAGCCGCGGATGAAGTTCTTTGTGTAAGTGAGCAGTCCGCGCAGATTGGCGACGTGCGATGAGGACGAGAAAGCCGAGAAAGTGGGACGAAGCCGATGAAGATCCAGCTGCCGGACTGGTGAATCTCTTCGATGTCTGGATCGCCTTTGCAGCGGCGCTGTTGCTCGCGCTGATGAGTTTTCTCAACATTCGGCCGAAAGCCGATGCAGCATCAGGCAGTCCAAGTCAGGCCGTGACTGACATGGTTGATCCGAGCAGGCTGAAACTCGAAAAGTATCGCGTGAGCTCAGACAAAGCCGGAGGCGATGGCCAGCGGCTTGGAACTGCTTACCGTTTGAAATCCGGCGAGGTCATCTATGTGCCGGATTCCGGCGGGGGATCGAAGCAGCAGGCTGGGAGTTAGTCTGGCTTGATGGGACCTATGGGACTTATAGGACCTATGCTTCGCTAGGTTGCGCAATTGATTTGAAGGCGGCACTCAACAAGTCCTTCTTTGCCTGAGCAAGGGCGAATGCACTTCGCGCTTAACGCTATGTCTGATTTAACGCTGCCAGCCGTAATTCCATATCGTGGAGAGTGCCGTAAATGTCACCATTGTCACTGACAACGAGCGCGTCGTCGGCAATCGGAACGGGCAGTTGGCTGATTCCATCCAGAAATTGGCCTATTTTCCCCGCATCGTATGCCAGCGTTTCCGGCCTGCAGTACACGGCAACGAATTGGCCGTCGATGGTGCGAGCAACCCGGCCTCTCAGGAATCCTCCATAATCCGGTTCGTCATCCAGGATCCATTGATAACCTTTTGGGTAGTTACGAATGTGTGCATTCCTCGCGTCGAATAGCCGGCCGTCGGGATAAATCCAGAAAACGAAGTCTGGAGCCTTATGCGTCACCTCATTGATGGCTTTCCGACGTCCCTTAATGCCTTCCTGCAGGAAGTAAAACTTCCCGGCGGCTTCTTCGCGACTGACTGAGCCAACGGTGATCATAATCGGCCTAACAGCTCCAAGCTCAACCACAGCTCCGGGCAAAAGCAAGTGTGGAAGATCGAGTGAGCGCCACGGCGCGGAGGAGTTCTTAGCGCATGGTCATTTAAATCGACCTGGCTATCAGCGTCGCTCGCAGCCAGATCGGTGAAACCCTGGCTGCGGAGGATGTAAGACTAACTTAGTGGCAGCAGTTCGACTTAGCGCGTCGGAATTGGAGCCCAGGCGACAGGCAGCTTGCGGCCGCCTTGCGAGGCTCGGAAATGAATGCCGCCGTCGGCGAGGCCGGTTACGGAGCATTCGACCGTGGTCGGTCCGGTTTCCGAGACCTTGATGCCCTGGATGCGGAACATTCCGAGTGAGCGCGGATCGCGGGTGCCGCTGTGGCCCTGCTGCAGTGCGACAATCGTCTCGCTGCCCGTGGCACGCCAGGGGAAGCGTCCTTCCGCAGGAAGCTGTGCGCCGAGATTGAGCACGACGCCGCCGTCGCCGTCGGGCAGGGTGATGAGGATCGGACGCATGAGAAGGCCGTTGGGATTGACCTCCAAACGGACGCCGCAGCCGCTCACGAAACCGGTCCAGGCATCGATCATCGTCTCGGCCATCTTCTTGAAATCTTCCGGGGCGTCGACGCAGGACTTCTTGAGCGCTGCAACTGCGTCCTTGGTCAGGCCGAGTTCGTTCAGGACCTGGGCGTAGTTCCAGTCCAAGCGCTTGGAATACTTGCCGCTTTCCACGGCAGGACGCACGACCGTCGCGAGCTTGCCCAGCTCCTTGGCATCGCCGAGTGCCGCCGTGTAATGGAGCAGCGCATCTTCGTTCTCCGGATTCAAATCGAGCGCACGCTCGGCCTGGCGCAGGGCGGCTGGATGATCGCCGCGAGTGCGTGCAACGGCGCTGGCCAGCACGTAGGCCATCCATGATTTGCGTTCCTGGCCAAACTTTGCGAGAGCGTCTTCCTTCGCCGGATCGTGTTCGCCCGGAGCCAGCTCAAAGCGAATGCCGAGCGCAGGCTGGAAATTGGGATCGAGTTCCAGGACGCGATCGAGCGCGACGCGTTCGCCGTCGAGGTCTTCGACTCCACGGCAGGTCTGGGCTAGCCGGAAGAAGCCTTGCGGATCCTGCGGGAAGACTTGCGTGTACCGGGACATCAACTCGCGGGCTTTCTCGGGTTGGCCGCTGTTGTGGTACGCGCCGCTGAGTACAAACATCGTACGCGGATTCTGCGGGCGCAGATCGTTTGCGCGTTCGAGCGCGAGCACGGCGATATCCGGCGCGAGGCCGTCGCGGAGGAGTTGCTCTCCGTAGTTCTGCAACTGCTCGGGATCGACCATCCGCTGAAGCTGCTGCGTGGCCATGTTGTGGAAAGTCGCGAGATCGACATAGGCCACCGCGTCGGGATTTTGCGGATCGTTGGCCTTCAGCTTCACGACTTCGCGAAGCGAAGCAAGCCCTTCCAGCGCGATGGGATCGTTGGGCGAGACCTTTAGCGCTTCGCGGAAGGCGGTCACGGCTTCATCGCGTTTGCTGCCTGATGCCAGGACGGCTCCGAGATTGATCCAGATGGCGGCCACTCGCGGCGTTTTTGCACCGGCTTCGCGGTAGTGCTGGATGGCATCCGGTTCGCGGCCTTCATGGCGAGCGACATAGGCGCGATGGAAGAGGGCAAAGGACGTGCCGGGATAAATCGAGTCAATCTCATCGAGCAGGCGGGAAGCCTGAGGAATTTCATTTTCCTCGAGCGCTTCAGCCAGATCCTCGAATTTCTCCGAAGCGGCCAGGAATCCGGTCCATGGCTCACCGGCTTCGGAGCCGAGCGTACCGATGGCGCGGAGCAGTTGCTCCATTTCGAAGGGTTCCTTTTTGGCGAGTTCCGGGTCGGCGTCCGCCGGCCAGGGAATGCGATTCGGGAGCCCGAAGAATTCAAGTTCCCAGGAGGTGCAGTCGATCCATTGGATAGAGGCGGCGGTCATGACGAAGGCTTAAAAAGGAGGGCGACAATACCCTTGGTGTAGAGGAGTGCGACCTCAATCTTTCGATTTGAGAGCCACTCGAAAGGAAGTAGCAGCGGCATTGATTTGCCCAGCACCGCTGTATGAGAGGTTCATTTGATCAGGCGCAGAATTTCGCCCTTCTCGGCTTTCGCCGGAATGACACCACCACATTGATCTTTCGCAACATCAGGGTCCTTCAGGCCGTGTCCGGTGACCGTGCAGACGATGCGCGATCCCTCGGGAATTTGGGACAGCGGATATCGGGCACCGCGGTCATCGCTCAGGCTTTTCATCAATCCGGCGATACTGGCGGCGCTGGCCGGTTCGACAAAGATGCCTTCCTGGCTCGCGAGCCAGAGCTGCGCTGCAAGGATCTCTTCGTCTGTGACGATATCGATCGCGCCTTGCGAATCTCGAATCGCCGCGCTCGCCTTGTCCCAGCTTGCGGGATTGCCGATGCGGATCGCGCTGGCGATCGTCTCGGGATTCTCCACTACGCGATCGTAGAAAATGGGCGCCGATCCAGCAGCCTGGAAGCCGAGCATTCGCGGGCGACGCGTGGACTTTCCAAGCGCGTGGAATTCCTCGTAGCCCATCCAGTACGCGCTGATGTTGCCGGCATTGCCCACGGGTAGGATATGGAAATCCGGGGCATCGCCGAGTTCCTCGATGATCTCGAAGCTCGCCGTCTTCTGGCCCTGCAAACGGTCCGGATTGATGGAATTCACGATGGCGATCGGCTCGGTCTCGCCGATCTCGCGAACCAGTCGGAGCGCATCGTCGAAGTTGCCGTCGATGGCGACCACCCGCGCGCCGTACATGAATGCTTGGCAGAGTTTTCCGAACGCAATCTTGCCGGCGGGAAGCAGCACGATGCACGTGATATTGGCTCGCGCAGCGTATGCTGCGGCAGCGGCGGAAGTGTTGCCGGTCGAGGCGCAGATGACCGCCTTGGCGCCGCGTTCGATCGATTTGGAAAGGGCCAGGGTCATGCCGCGATCCTTGAAGGATCCGGTGGGATTCAATCCCTCGTACTTGATATAAACCTCGCAGCCGCGCCCGACGCGCTGGCTCAGCTTGTGTGCGTAAATGAGCGGCGTGGAGCCCTCATTGAGCGAGACCACGGGGGTCGCGTCGGTGACGGGAAGGTACTGCCGGTAGCGTGCGATCACACCCCGGTCATGGAGCGGGCGATAGAGGCTCATGAAAAGTGTTCCACCCGGATCATGCAGGGCTTCTTTTTGACGCAATCCAGCTGGTTCATCCGGGACAGGGCATCCTGAATTTGCGCATTGCTGGCGCGGTGAATCATCAGGACCAGAGGCACGGTGGCACCTTCGTCTTCGGATTCGGGTTGGAAAATGGAGGAGATGCCGATGTTCAGTTCGCCAAGAATTCCGGCGATCTGGGCGATGACTCCAGGGCGATCCTCGACGGGGATGCGCAGGAAATATTCCGATTCAATCTCGTCGATCGGATTGCACGCCCCGTAGAGACCGTGCGGCATGAAGCCGAAATTGCGGCGCGGAGAAAGCAGTGCGTCAGCCGCTTCGGCGATGTCGGAAATGACCGCGCTGGAGGTCGCGTCCTGACCGGCGCCGCGTCCGTAAAATAGTGTTTCGCCGACGACGTCGCCTTTCACTGCCATGGCATTGAAGACGCCATTCACGCTGGCCAGCACATGCTTTTCCGGGATGAGCGTCGGATGCACGCGCACCTCAATCGCAGCACCGGGATGTGCCTTGATGATGCCGAGCAGTTTCACGCGATAGCCGAGCTTCTTCGCGAAGCGGATATCGGTCGCGGTGAGATCCTGAATGCCCTCGACGTAAATCTTGTCCGCCGGGACCCAGAAACCGTATGCGAGCGAAGCGAGAATGATTGCCTTGTGAGCGGCATCGCCGCCATTCACATCCAGCGTGGGATCGGCTTCGGCATAGCCTGCGTCCTGAGCCTCCTTCAGCGCTTCCTCGAAGCCCATCTCGGCTTCGGTCATCCGGGTCAGGATGTAGTTGCTCGTGCCATTGATGATCCCGTGGATGGAGAGGATGTGATTTCCGATGAAGGCCTCGCGGAGAGCCTTGATGATCGGAATTCCTCCTCCGACGGCCGCCTCGAAGAATACGGGCACCTGATTTGCCGTGGCGGCTTCGAAAATTTCTTTCCCGTGATCCGCAAGCAGCGCTTTGTTGCCAGTTACGACCATCTTCCTGCGCTCGATCGCGCCGAGGATGAGTTTGAGGCTTTCTTCGCGGCTTCCCATGAGCTCGACCACGATCTGGATCGATGGATCATCGAGGAGCTCTTCCCAGTGCGTGGTGAGAATGTTTGAGGGAATGGCAACACCGCGATCCTTGGCGAGATCGCGGACGGCTACCTTCTTGACGTCGAGTTCAAACCCGAGCCGTTCCCGCAAAAGGGCACGGTTTTGCAGCAGGTGCTTGTAGACACCTGCGCCGACATTTCCCATTCCTGCGAGACCGATGCCGAATTGCTGCATGTGGTGGAAAAATTGAGGGGGCGGACTATCGCGTACCGCAGTTGGGGGAGGCAAGCGGTTTTCCCCGGGATCGCCGGGGCAGCAGCGTAGTGCGCCATTCTTTTTTTTGAGGGCGGATTGCCACAGACGACCGAGAGGGGAAAGTCGTCCGTGGATCCTGACGGATTCAGTGGAGTTGAGTACCGTCTCAAAGCTTTTGCCCGACTGCAAGAACGGGAGAGCGGGAATTGTTCGTCGCGGTGCGAAAATTTTTTCCCCCGCCGGACAAATGGCAGTAACTTGCGCCTCATGACGTCAGACAATCCCAAGCCGCCCCAGGGACTCGAAGTGCGCACTTATTTCGTTCGCGACCGCAACGCCCTCGTTGCACGGGCCGATTTCGGCGAACTCTACGTCGATTATTATTTGCACCAGGGGCAACACGGATATCAGCACGCTCCTTTCCACGACGGGATTCTCAAGGAAACCCTCGCGGCTCTGACCTTGCACTGCGCCTCGCGCCCATGGAACGAGACCGTGGCGTGGACCGTTCATTTTCAGGTGCCACTCCTGAATATTTTCGTCACGGGTAACAACCAGCTCGGAACGGTGGTCGGCCAGATTTTCACGAACGACGTGAAGGACACGGGCCATAATCTTTTCATGGCGGATGTGGTGCGTGGACATGAGCAGCCACGCCGGAGTGCAGTTGAATTCGAAGGCAACGCCGCGTTTCAAGCCGTTGAGCGTTACTACGCCCAGAGTGAGCAGCGTCCGGCGCGCTATTTTCGCTATGGACCGGAAGATTTTGTGATGATTTCCGCCCAGCCGGGCTGTGATCTCCAGTGGTTCGAAAGCCTCAATGACGAAGCGATCCAATCGCTCGATACGCGGGAAACGTTGAGCCTTCTCGAACAGCGCTATTACCGCTGGGAATGCGGTTGCACGCAGAGCCGGATGTTTGCTGTGCTCGCGCCGATCATGCGCGCGGATCCAGACGGGCTTTTTGGCGACGAATCGCTCATCCGGATGAGCTGCCCGCGATGCGGCGCCCGGCATACGATCACCCGCGAAGCGCTCGAGGCATATATCGCCACGAGCGAAGCGACAAAGTAACGCGCAGGCCTGCCAATGGTTCCCGGGATTGCCACAGATTATACGAACCGCTTCGGCGGAATTGGGCGCTTGTACGGTGCTGCCGGCTTGGAACGTCTCCGCGCGGCTCATGCCTGCGTGATCGGCGTCGGCGGCGTGGGCTCGTGGACCGTCGAGGCGCTGGCACGTACGGGGGTCGGCACGATCACGATGATCGATCTGGACGATGTGTGCGTGACCAACATCAACCGCCAGCTCCCGGCGCTGGATGGCCAGATTGGGCGCGCAAAAGTCGACGTGCTTGCCGAACGCGTGCTCGCTATTAATCCCGAGTGCCGGGTCAATGCGATCGCGGAATTCTTGACGGAACGCACGGCTGCGCGTCTGCTGGATGTTCGTTACGATGTGGTCGTCGATGCGATCGACAAAGTGTCGAACAAGTCGCTGCTCATCGCGGCCTGTTGCGAACGGAAATTGCCAGTGATCGCGGTCGGCGGAGCAGGGGGCAAACAGACGGGACTGGGAATCCGGATTGCCGATCTCGGTGAGAGTGGTCAGGACGAGCTTTTGCGTCAGGTGCGCAGAAAGCTTCGGAAGGAATACGGCTTCCCGCAGGGAAATGGCGTTTTTTTCGGCGTGCCGTGTGTCTTCTCGACTGAAAAGCCGGTGTATCCATGGAGCGACGGCTCTGCTTGCGCGACGCGGGAGCCTGGCAGCGACCTTACGATGGATTGCGCGAGCGGTTTCGGCAGCGCGACGTTTGTCACCGGGATTTTCGGCTTTGCTGCGGCTGGGGAAGCGGTACGGCTGATTGTGGGTGAGCGGGCAACTTCTCCGGCCTCTTCCGTTCCGTCGATTCTTAAGCGGTCTTCAGAAACTCACTGAGGAACTCCTCTGTGCGATGGTCTGGCAGATTTCTGCCGGACATGTCCCGTATTCACTGGCGAAGCGTGGTGGATTTGCTGCTGCTGGCGATTTTCTTTATCTTGGCGCGAACTCCTGCGCAGAGTGAAATCATGAAGCTTGAGACGACCTTGGAAGTCCTGAACGAGATGGAGTCGGCAAAGGTCATCTCGAAATACGCGATCGGCGGTGCAGTGGCGGCGTTCTTCTATATTGAGCCGGGGACGACGTTCGATTTGGACGTCTTCATAGCATGGGAGCCTGCCCCGGGAAGCCTGTTGCTCTCAAATGCAGAAATTTTCGACTACCTCTTTAAGAGGGGGTACACCCAACTCGAACGGGAAGCGATTGTAATCGCCGGATGGGCGGTTCAATTCTTGCCGACCGGAAATCATCTTCTCAAAGAAGCGCTTGAACAGGCGGTTCCATTTGAAGTTGGGGGCGTGCCGACGAGGATTTTCACTCAAGAGCATCTCATGGCAGTCTGTTTGGATGTTGGGCGGCCTAAAGACCTCGCTCGACTTCTTCAATTTATCGATGAAGGAGATCCTGACTTGAATCGATTCAAAGAAATTCTCGCCCGGTACAAATTAAGCGATAAGTACGGAGAATTCGAAAAACGTTTCCTTTCCAGCCTGTGAAACTTACTGCAGAAGACATCTACCGCGCGAAAGCACAGCGACGGAAGGACCTTGCTGCCTTGTCGCCAGCGGACAAGGCACGGATCATGGAAAAGCTGCAAATGATGGGAAGAGTACTTCGCGAGGCCCGGCAGCATAGGCTCGCGAAGTTCCCAGTAAAGCCGGTGAAGTAAGTTGGTCGGAAGCGGCCCGATGCGCGATACGCGGCGTCCTGTTCCGAGCTATCGCCGTCGGGGCGGCGATTACTAGCGCGGTGTCAGACGCCGATCTTCGCCCGACAGGTATTACTCATCGATATGCAGCTGCTACCACTGCACCACCGAACTCGCCCATGTAAGTCCGCCGCCGAAGACGACCATCAGGATGTAATCGCCTTCCTTCATTCGGCCGGTGCGGTTGGCTTCGTCCAATGCGATCGCGACCGCAGCGGCGCTGGTATTTCCGAAGCGGTCGAGGTTCACCATGAACTTCTCGAGCGGAACTTTCATGCGGTCGGCGATTGCCTCGATGATCCGCATATTGGCCTGATGCGGAATGATGCACGCGATATCCTTGATCGTGAGGCCGGCGGCTTCGAGCGCGGCGTTCGCCGCTGTCAGCATGGCGTTGACCGCCTGCTTGTAAGTCTCCTTGCCATTCATTTTAATGGCATTGAGGCGCTGATCGATATTGCCGGGGCTTAGCGGGAAGCGGCAGCCGCCGCCAGGGATATAAAGGATATCTGAGTAACTGCCGTCGCTGCCCATGTGCGTGGCGATGACGCCATGCGAACCACCGCGATGACGCAGGATTGCAGCGCCGGCGCCGTCGCCGAAGAGGACGCACGTGTTGCGATCCGTCCAATCGACGATGCAGGAGAGCTTCTCTGCACCGATGACGAGGATCGTATTATACGTGTGCGAGGTGATGAACTGCTGCGCGACTTCCACCGCGTAGAGGAAGCCGGAGCAGGCGGCGCTGAGATCAAAACAGGCTGCGCGCTTTGCACCGATCTTCTGCTGCACGAAGCAGGCAGTCGACGGGAAGAACATGTCCGGCGTGACCGTTGCGACGAGGATCAGATCGATTTCGTCCGCCGAAATGCCGGCGTTTTCCATCGCATTAATGGCCGCTTTGGCCGCGAGATCGCTGGTGTGTTCGCCCTCGGCCGCAATGCGCCGTTCGCAGATTCCCGTGCGCGTTTTGATCCAGTCGTCGCTCGTATCCACCATCTTTTCCAGATCGTGGTTGGTGAGGACTTTTTCCGGTACGTAGGAACCGGTGCCGATGATGGAGACTGTGCGCTTAAGCTGCGCTGGACGCTGGCGTGGCTGGGTGCGGGTGCTGCTCATGATGGCGCTGCACTTGTTCTTCGATTTTCTTGTTCAGTTTATGCCCGATGGCCTCGTTGGCGGCGCGCAAAGCATTCTTGATCGCAATGGCCGAGGCGCCTCCGTGGGCAATGATGGTGACACCGTTGACTCCCAGGAGCGGCATGCCTCCGTACTCATCGGCGTCGGTGACATTGCGAACGGCCTTGAAGCCCGGTTTGCAAAGCATCGCGCCCATTTTCCGGACGGGATTGGCGGTGAGTTCTTTCTTCAGCAGACGGAAGAGGCTCTTGGCCAGAGCTTCACTCGTCTTGAGGACGACATTTCCTGTAAAGCCGTCGGTGACGACCACGTCCACGGTTCCTTCAAAGAGGTCGTGGCCTTCCACATTGCCGCGGAAATTCAGGCCGCTGGCCTTGAGTAATTCATACGCGGCCTGGGTAAGTTGGTTGCCCTTGTATTCCTCTGTGCCGTTGGACATGAGGCCCACACAGGGATCTTTCCGGCCGAGGACGTGCTCGCAGTAGGCGAGCGCCATGATCGCGTTGTCCACGATCTGCTGCGGCGTGGCGTCGGGATTGGCTCCCGCATCGCACAGCACGAAATGCTTGCCGCTTTCCGTCGGCATGATGGCGGCGATTGCCGGCCGGTCGATGCCTGGAAGGGTGCGGAGCTTGATCGTGGAGGCGGTGACCGCAGCGCCTGTGTGCCCGGCGCTGACCACGGCGTCCGAATCGCCTTTTTTGACGAGATCGACCGCGCGGGAAATCGAGGAGTCTTTCTTGCGACGGACCGCGTCGAGACCGCTGTCGCACATGTCCACCACCTGGGTAGTGTGGACGATCTGGATCCGGCCGTCGTTGCAGTTGTGCTTCCGAAGTTCCGCTTCGATGGTCGCGGAATCGCCGGTCAGAAAAAGCTTGGAGATCGCCGGATACTCGCGAAGTCCGAGCACCGCACCGGCGATGATATTATGGGGCGCGTGATCGCCGCCCATCGCATCGAGGGCGATTTTCATCTCTTGGATGGCATCAGGACCGTTTGGGCACCGTGGTCATGAAAAAAGCAGCCGCCCACGCAAGACTGCGGGGCGGCTGAACGGCTTTTGTAAGCTGGATCAGGCGCCGATCGTCAGCACCTGGCGGCCACGGTAGTAGCCACAAGAAGGGCAGGCGCGGTGCGGCTGCACGGCGCTGCTGCACTGCGAGCAACGGCCGAGGACCGGAGCGTGCCAGCGGTTGGCGGCCTTGCGCGTACGCAGGCGCATCTTGGACATTTTGCGTTTTGGAACTCCCATGGCAGTAAAGTAATTATTGGTTAAGCTTGAGCTGGTCCAGCGCGCCCCAAACGTCGCGAGTTTCGGTGGGTTGCTCTTCAGCGGACGTTTCGGACGTTGCCGGATGAAACGTGCCTGGGCAGACCTTTTCACCGTTCCAATCGCAATGAGGATGGGCCGGAAGGGCGAGCAAGATGTCTTCCCTGACAGGCTCTGTCAAGTCCACCGTCTCTTTTCCTGATAATTCCACCTGGCAGGCAAAGTCTTTGATATCGGCGGTGAAGATGAAGTGATCGAGGCACTTGACGCACTGCATCCGGAGATCGGCATGCACGCGACCGACAGCCCAGAGGCCGCCATCGCTCAATCCGACGTCCAGCGAGTAGTACACGGGACTGACCGGCTGCACTTCCTTGTCGTGCAGATCCAGCATCGTGTTGGGATCTTCCCCCTCGATGTGTTTCCCTTCATCGGGAATCTGTAAAATGTGAACTTTCATATTCGTGGCTGGTTGGATCTACAACGGATGCGCGGTGGCTGCCGGTTCCAACCCTTTTATTATCAGTCAACTGCGGGCTGGCGGCAACTGTGCGGGAACTTTTCGCGCAGGGCCTTGGCAACCGCCTGAGGGACAAAGGCGTCGATGGCTCCGCCCAGACCGGCGATTTCCCGGACAATCCGCGAGGAGAGATAGGTGTATTCTTCGCGGGGCATGAGGAAGATCGTCTCGACCGAGGAATCGAGCTTCCGGTTCATCAGTGCCATCTGGAATTCAAATTCGAAGTCGGAAACGGCACGCAGGCCGCGAATCACGGCTTCCGCTTCTTTTGCACGCGCATATTCCACGAGGAGGCCGTGAAAATGGTCGACCCGGACGTTGGGGAGAGCCTGAACCGTCTCTCGGATGAGGGAGATCCGTTCATCCGGCGTAAACAATCCGGCTTTCTGGGAATTGAAGGCGACGGCAATGATGACCTCGTCGAAAATCTTCGCCGCCCGCTGGAGGACGTCGAGATGGCCGTTGGTCACTGGATCAAAACTGCCTGGGTAGATGGCGCGTCTCACGCGTGGAAACGTGTGCCAGTGCCGAAAAGGAGAGAAGCGCGAATTTTCAGAAATCGCCCGTGAGGCGATTTAGCAGCGGCTTGGCCCGCTTGAGGCAACTTCATTCCGCGAACCGCAGCGCGGACAGGTGAGGCGTTCGCCCGCGAGAAGAATCGGCGAAACCCCGACGGCGACGGTGAAGCGGCAGGCTCCGCAAAGCAGATCGGTGTCTCCGCCGCCCATGAGGGAGGGGATTACCGTATCAGCTGGGGGCAGCTTGTGAATCGGAAAGACCTGCTCGAAGACGAGTTTCAGGATGAGCGATTGGGCGGAAGAGCTTGTTGGCCGTGGCGTGGTAGACCGGTGTGTCAGTGCCCTTTGGCTCAGCATGCGCGAGAGCGGCGAGATTTGATCGGCGCCAGACGGATCGGATTCCACAACAGCCGCACGGCTGGGCTTGCGTGGGCTGGGAATGGAGACACGGGAACTGCGCATGAACCGGACACTGCCGGAGGAGTCGAACAATTCGCCCCGTGGAAAGATGACGGTTCTGTCATGTTTGCCCGAATGTTCTGGCTTGCGGCCGGTGGGGCGAATGACGGGAACTGTTGGACAGCCGCGCCTTCCGGCTTATCAATTCCCGCCCACCGATCAGAAAAATGTCTGAAGCCACGACTCTAGCCAAATCCGAGACCGCACCAGGAGCGAATGCACGGGGAAAAATGAGCGCGTCTGCGCTGGTGGCCATCGGCGCCTGGGCGATTGCAGCCATCGTGCTGCTCATTCATGGGGCGATGACCGTGCGCCGCCATAGCGTGATCGAAACCTACATGGGAGCGGGGCGGAATTGGCTGGCGGGGCAGCCGCTTTACGAAGGCAGCGCGGGATTCGTCTATAGCCCGCTGGTTGCCGCGCTCTTTTCACCACTGACTTTTCTGCCGCCGGCGCTGAGCCATCCGCTCTGGATCGCCATCAGCATCGCGGGATATCTCGGCGCGATCGGCTGGTCGCTGCGCGAATCACTGTTCCAGATCGGACGCGAGAAATGGGCGCTGGTGTTCCTCCTGATTCTTCCGCTCTCGATCGGCAATTTTTCCAACGGACAGGTGAATCCGATCGTCATCGCCCTGCTGCTCGGGTCGGTCGTTGCGGTGCATCGGCGCTGGATGACTCTCGCGGCCTTCTGCGTGGCGCTGGCGGTCTATTTCAAGATCTACCCGATCGCGATGGGCCTCGTCCTCATGGCGGTGTATCCACGGAATTTCTCGTGGCGCTTTTTGCTGGCGATGGCGGCATTGGCGGCGCTCTCGTTCGTCCTGCGACGGCCGTCGTATGTGTTGAGCCAATACCACCTGTGGTTTGCGACCCGCACTGCTGACAATCGGCACGCGGAGGGCGCGGTTCGCGATGTGTTCATGATCCTCAAGGCGCTTCAGGTGCCGGTCAGCGAAAGGGGGCATACGATCTGTCAGGCCCTGAGCGGCGGCGCGATTGCGGTCATTGCTTTTCTCGGCCGGTTCCGCTTCCGCTGGACGGAGGAACGCGTGCTTGTCGCCATCTTCTTTCTCGTCGATGCGTGGATGCTCCTCTTCGGTCCTGCGACTGAATCCGCAACGTACGTGATGCTTGCACCGGCTGTGGCAATCGCCGTGGTGCAAAGCTTTCGTTCTTCGGTTCCGGGCTGGATGAATGGGCTAGCGGTGGCGTCCTTTGCCATTCTGCTTCTCGGGACCGGGATCAATAGCTTCCTGCATCTTCCCAAGACGCCAACAGTGATGTCGGTCCAGCCGTTGGGTGGGGTTGTCTTTGCAGCATTTGCCCTTTGCTGGATTTTCAATGACAAGCTTTGGTCGTCAACTAGTGAACCACAGCGCTCTGTGACACGTTGAATAGTGATCATTGACTTGAGCCAACCATTTCTCCTTATTCGCTCCTTCCATGGGTTTGCCCCTTAACACACAGGCGTTGCAGAAAGTTGATCGCTGGATTGGTATTCCGGTTTGTGCGGCCTTGACGCTTGTCCGCCGTTTTCTCGATGCGCTTCGCCCCACCCAGACTGAGGCATCGAAACCTCGAAAGATCCTTTTCGTAAAGTTCGCGGAGCAGGGTTCCACCGTGCTCGCTTATCCGGCCATCGCGCAAGCGATCCGGATGGTGGGGCGCGAAAACGTGTACTTCGTCGTGTTCATCGAGAATCGATTCATTCTCGACGTGATGGACCTCATCCCGAGGGAGAATGTCATTACGATCCGCCACAACGGAATCGTGGACATGGCTGGGCAGGCGCTGCGCGCTCTGTGGGAGATTCGGGAACTGGAAATCGATGCCGCGGTCGATCTCGAATTTTTCTCACGCTCTTCGGCTGCTCTGACTTACCTGACAGGCGCGCGGATGCGGGCCGGATTTCATACTTTCTTCGGTGAGGGTCCGTATCGCGGCGACCTGATGACTCACCGGCTCCTCTACAATCCGTATCTGCACACGAGCCAGATCTTCCAGTCGATGATCGAGTCGCTGGAGCAGGCGCCACAGGCGCTGCCGACCTATGGTGTGCAGCCGCCGAAGATTGAAAAGTGGCTGGCGGATTTCTCGACCACGGACAGCGAGCAGGACGAGGTTCGCGCGATTCTGCGTTGTGAAGCCGCAGCTGCAGGCTCGAAAATAGAGCCGACGCGCGTGTTGCTGCTGAATCCGAATGCCAGCGATCTGCTGCCACTGCGCAAATGGCCAACGGAACGCTATATCGAGGTCGCGCACCGGTTGCTGGAGCTCTATCCCGACGTGCATATCGGCCTGACCGGCGCGCCAGATGAGGCGGAGTCCGCCGCAAAAGTTGCGAAGACCATTGGCAGCCCGCGTTGCTTTTCCCTCGCTGGAAAGACCACGCTCCGCCAGCTCCTCGTGCTTTACACGCTCTGCGAATTGCTCGTCACGAACGACAGCGGCCCGGCGCACTTTGCTTCGATGACGCCGATCTCGGTCATTACGCTTTTCGGCCCTGAAACGCCTTCGCTCTTCGCGGCGCGGACTCCGCGAAATGTGCCCCTCTGGGCGGGCATCGCATGCAGCCCATGCGTCAACGCCTACAACAACCGCCAATCGCCCTGCACCAATAACGTGTGCATGCAGCAGATCACGGTTGAGCACGTCGTCGCAGCCGCGTGCAAGGCACTCGATGCACGGGGCAGGAATGATGCGCGAGTGAGCGTTGGCGAGTTGGTCGCGTAAGTTTCCAACTGCAAAGGCTCGCTGCTGAGCTAGCGGTGTAGCGTCAGGCTTGGGGCTTCGGTCCGCGGCCGACCCACCACACGAGAAATGCGCCCGTGACGGCAAGCACGAGGACAGGGGAGAGGCCTGTGATCAAATCGGCTCCAAACCAGGGAAGCGTGGTGATTCCTCGTTTGCCGATCTTGACCCAGCTCATCGTGCCGACTTTTGCCCCGATTACCCAGCCGGCGTGAAGTCCGCAAGGCAGCCACAGCGACGCGGTTTTCAGACGCGTATAGCCAAGGATCAAGGCCAGGATGAAGAGCGTGGTCAGGCCGCCTAGCAATGTGGTCGGATTCTTGAATTGCCAGCAGACTTGAGGAACGAGCGCGAAGCCTGAACCCCAGCCGACACTTTCGGGTGCGATGTGGATATTTTCAGGCTGCCTGAGGAAGTGGACGACAGCAAAGAGCGCCGCGACGAAGATCATGGCGACGGCTTTCGAAGTCGATCGCTGCACGACGCCCTGCATGGCCCCGCGAAACAGGGATTCTTCCAACGCGGAAACCACCGCTGCCGTAAGCAGGATCATCGGCACCTGGCTCCATCGGGACGAAGGCGGCAGACGCCAGGCATGAACCGCTAGCGCCCAGGCCAAGAGAATCGCGCTCGATCCGACGGCAACGGCGAGTCCAAACCACAGGTCGCGACCTGCCTTCGGATTTTTCCGCAACCCCAGGTCTGACACGCTCGCGATCTTCAGGGAACGCGTGAGCGGCCAGAGCAGCACGACTGCCGCAACGAGCACCGCGCGATCGAAGAACGAATGGAAATCGACGCGCTGCAAAAAGGTTGCGATGCCGTGGCTTGCGAGGGCTTGTCCACCCCAGAAAAGTAGAGGCGAGAGCACCGCTCCGAATACGACGGTGCCGATGAGATAGAGCAGGATTTTGGCGATGTCTTTCAGGCGGCGAGATAGTTCTCCAGAAGGAGCCCCGCAGGAAACCTAAAAATGCCCCAATTCCACGGGCGTCATTTTCCGCTATTGGGAGCGGCCAGGCGTTCCTTTTCGGAGATCACGCGGTAAGGTGTTTCCATCAGTGCCGGAGGAAACTGCGCTGCGCCTCCCTGGGTGTCGCGGACCTCGAAGAGATAGAGCAGGCCGCCGGGATTGAGCGGTACTTTCACGCCGTACTTTCCGTCGGGGCCGATGGCCGCAGGCATCGCCTTCCATGGCGCCTCGCTCGGAAAATCCTTCACCCAGGCGATGACGCTCTTTGCATTGGCTGCCGGTTCCACCACGCATGAAAGTTCTGCGGACACTGGGGAGAGAACCTTTTGAGAAGTCGCGCCAACTTTCACTGCAAGGGGCTCTCCGCGATCGGAGGGACTGATTGAGAGCGGCGCCGCGGATGCCTTTCCACTCTTCGCGGTCCATAGTGCCGGAATCGTCGCGTCCAGCTTCGTGAGCATTTTCGTTTCGCTGGACCAAGTGAAATTCTTTTGTCCGATCAGCGGATTCTGAATGGGCTCGTACACTGGGTCGGCGGTCTCGGCGAGATGGCTCCACGCGGTGCGCGATTTGGCAAGAAGATCGAGTGCCTGATCATAGTCGGACTTGCATCCCGCTTTGAGCGCGTAGTCGAGATGCATCGTGCCACCGATGCGTGCCGTATAATACGCCCCGAGCCAGCCCGCGCAGGCGAGGTCCGTCCGAAGCAGGCGCCACTCCTTGTTTCCTTGCAGAGTCGGGTCGAGCTGGGCGAGGAGCTTGAGCGTGGATTGCGAAGCTTCGTCGAAAATTCCCGCGACCCGAGCCGGCCCGATGCGCGACTCTGTTTTGCCCGCAATCTTTGCCTGCACAAAGTCATCGATCCCGATAAAGCCGCGTGGATCCATCGGTGCATTTTCCGCAAAGGAAAGCGGGGTGACTGCAGCGTGCCTGACCGTGTCGAACGCCCCGGATTGAGTCTCCGGCGACATATTTCGCTGGTCCGGTCCGGTGAACCGGTAAGCCATGGCCATTGGGACGACTTTTCCGCTCGCCTGCATGGCTGCATAGACCTTCGCGCCCGACGCGCCAAAGTGCTTTTCATAAGCGTGGATCAGCGTCGCTTCCGGCAAGGCTGGATCGTAGGCAAGGCGGCCCCAGGCGAGATACCAGGGCCAATTTTTCTGCCAGAAATACCGGTACACGTCCTTGTCCGCCGACTGCCTGTACCATGGGGCCGCATCGAAATCGAAATAGGCGGATATCGGTTCCAACGAGAAGCCTTTGGAGTCGCCGAACGACTGCGTTCGCATGGTGCGCCGGATGAACTCCGTATCTGCCCACGTCCAGAAGCGATGCGTGCCATTTGCGCGGATCTGCCAGATCACATTGTAGTGACGGCCAGGCTGTAGGAAATCGGCGTAACTGTAGTGGCTATTGGCCGGACCTAGAAGAGCCTGATAGGGGAGCCCCAGTTGTTCGCCATTGTACTTCACTTCCACGTCGAGTCCGCCCGGAACCCTGGCGGCCATCGTATCAGTCTCGGCTGCGGTTGTTTTCCAGCTTCGGGTATAGAGCCGGACATTCGTGCGGCCGGAATCCTTCGTGCCATTCAGATACGCATCGCTGAAAAATTGGGCGGATTCGCCACTTTCTCCGACGCGGAAACCGAAGAGCTTCAGCTTGGGCGTTTGCTTGAGTAGCAATGACACGGCTTTCTGCGTGTAGTCTCGCAGGGCCTTGTCCGATAATCCATCCACGCGGGTGGAGTAATTCATCAGGCCCAGCTTCACACCGCGTTTGTTCGCGTAAGAGACGAGCTTGCGCAGGTCGTGCAAGTTACGCGCCTGATTTGCCTGGTTGCCGACACCTGGATACTCCGGGACGGTAACAAGGAAGGGCAGGAGGTTGTGAAAGGTCGTCGCTGAGACGTTGTAAACGCCGTGCAGATCCAGGACGTTGAAACGGTTTTCCGCGAGCTGGTCGATGTAGCGTTTCCACATCTCCAGGTCCTCGAACAGCAGCGGCGGGCCGACGAGATGCAGCTTCTGCGCGAGATAGGAGACGCCCTTGCGGTCGATGTGAATGAACGAGTTGTCGGCTCGGAAGGATGTGTAAGGTGCCTGTCGCACTGGCTGGAATTGGCTGGCGAATTGATGCCAGTCCGGCTTGTCTGGCAGATTCCCGATCTGTTCTTCCAGTTCGAGCACGCCGTAGAGTTCACCATTCGGATCGCTGGAACGGATGATCAGGCGGTCGCCTTCCGCGTGAATCGTGAAGGCTTCCGCGGGTAGGCTGCGATCTCGGTTGCCGTCGATCAGGATATCGGCCGCTTGCGATTCAGGGAAAACGCGGTCGAGGGTGGTCTTGAGGCGGCCGGTCGCCCAGATCGTGGAGGCGCGTGGATGGGCAGGCAGTGTAATGGCCGCTGAAGCCGTCGCCGCGAGGAGGATAAGGGCAAGCAGTCGCGCAAAAGTCCGGAGCACGATGGCCGAGCGAAGGGGAAAATTCAGAAGCAGTCGGGCTTTGCCGAAGTCGGTGCGGCGGGATGCTGGCTTCATCCTTCGAAATTCTGCCTCGATGGCTCGGTGGAGTGCTTGTTCACGGTGTGCGTAGAGCAATCCTCACATGGAGGCATGACGCAAGTCCGATCCTGACCGATTTCTGTTCGTGATCAGAGCGGTAAAAATCCCGGCCGCCGAATTTCTCCTCGATCTATCCAACCTCTCAGAAATGTAATCTCTAATCGCCGCGCTGACTTTCCATGTCTGACGCCCGGCGCATGACTCGACACCGAATTACCCATCATCTCCTGCTATGCCTAATTCATCCCTGCTCTCCCGCACGCTCCAGGCCTGCATTCCCGTGCTCGCCGTTGGCATTGTCTCGCTCGCTTCCGCCGTGGCTGCCGATGCCCCGCTCGTGGCCGGCAAGCCGATGCTCGTCCCTGAATCCAAAGGCGGGTTTGATTATCTCGAATTTGACGACGCCAATCGCCGTTTGCTTGCCGATCATCCTGGCAACGGAACTCTCGACGTCATCGATGGAGACTCCGGCAAACTCATCAAGCATGTTCCCACTGGCGCCTCTCAGAGCGTGGCGATCGATGCGGAAGCCGGCCGTTACTATGCCGGTGTGAGCCGTGAAAAGATCGTGGCGGTCGTGGACATGAAGACGCTGGAGAAAGTGGGAGAGTATTCGATCGGCGGCCCTGCCGACGCCATGGTGCTCGATCCAAAGAACCATAACCTCTACGTGGACCATGATGATGGCAAAGACGTGTGGGTGCTCGATTCCAAGACCGGCAAACTCGTGGGCACGGTCGCGATCGAGGAGGCTCCGGAGTACGTGGTGTACGATCCGGCCTCCGATCAGATTTTCCAAAACATCAAGTCCAACGGCACCGTCGCTGTCATTGATCCCGCGACCAACAAGGTAAAGACCACGTGGAAGACCGACCCAGCGGCGAATCCGCACGGGCTGGCACTCGATGGGAAGACACGCCGGCTCTTTAGCGCAGGTGGAAACGGCACGCTTGTCGTGATGGACGCGGATTCGGGCAAAGTGCTGTCCACGGTTCCGATCGCCAAAGGCGTGGACCAGATTGCATTCGATCCGTCCAATCAGCGAATCTACTGTGCTGCAGGCGGTGCGGGAGTCGTAACCGTTCTCCAGGAGACCGAAAAGGGAGTCGAATCGCTTGGCGACGTGAAGACCGCTACGGGAGCGCACACGGTGACGGTCGATCCGAAGACACACGCTGTGTGGGTTGCCTACACCGAGCGCGAAAGCGGCAAGAGCTACGTGCTTCGTCTGGAAGCGAAGTAAGTCGACCAACAGAGTTTTCAGCGACGAAGTTAGTGTAATGTGATGTGGCAAGGGGGCGGCAGATTCTGCCGCCCCCTTTGCTGTAAAGAAGTCGTCCTTTACGCTTCTCCCAGATTTCGCCGGAGCAAGGCGTCGAGCGCCAGCGGATCGCTAAGCGTGATCGCCTTTCCTGAAACGACAACCAGCTTCTGCTTGCGGAAATCCGCCAATGTCCGAGAGAGCGTTTCGCTGACTGTGCCGATTTCCGCTGCCAGGACGCGCTTGGCGCGATCGAGTTCGAACGTTACCGGATCGGAAGTCAGCGGTCGCGGACACCGCTTGAGTAGCCAATTCGCCAAGCGAGTCTCAACGTTTTTCAGCGTTAGATCGTCGAGCAATCCGACGATGACTCGGAGGTGCTGGCTCATCGATCCCAGCATTCGCAGGGCAAGTTCAGGGCGATGACGGAGCAGATTCACGATATCTGCCTTTGGGACCAGTAATACCCGCGACGCCTCGATCGCGACGGCATTTGCCGGATAACCGCCACCACTTGCCAGTGCCGCTTCTGCGAACGATTGGCCGGTTCGGAAGACCGAGATGACCTGCTCCTTTCCTGTCGCGCTAACACGATGAACGCTCACCGCTCCGGACTGCATGACATAGAAGCCTTCCGATGGACCGCCTTCATAGAAAAGATACTGCCCCTTTTCGAGCTGCTTCGGGATGACGAATGATGCGATCTCCTGCAGTTCATCCTCCGGCACCCCGCTGAAGAGCTGGCAGGAACGCAGGGTATTGCTGATGGCAGCCGTGCGAAAGGCGGAGAGATCCTGGGGCACGGACGAGAGGTATCATGCGTCTTCCGTCTCGCGCCAGAAATAAGTCACCCAGGAGCCGTCGTGCTGTGGCTCGGCTCGCGAGGAGAAGCTTTCGGCGCGCAGCTTTTCAATGAGGGGCGACGGAAGGAATGGCGCGATCACCGCGAGTCCTTCGCCAGGACTGAGGGAATCGACGCGTTCGCGAATGACGGGATACGGATCGACGCCTTTGGCGAGAATCTTGCGGACGTCGAGCCGCTTGAAGTTGGGAATTGCAGACATGTTATTGGAGGGGATTGTGTTCGAGACGGCGGGCGCTCCACGCCAGTGCCAGCATCGTCCACGCAGTGGACAGCAGCAAAAACCAGCTGCCGACATGAGTCAGCCACCAGCGCAAGAGTGGTCCAGCTTGAGCAGTGTCGAAGGGGACTTTTTCGATTGAGAAGAGCGCGCCGATTCGCACAGCGTCGAGCGGATTCAGCATGAGGAGCGCGGTCCAGAGTTCCGGACGCAACTGGACGAACGGCAGATGGGCTGCAGCCAGTGCCGTGAAATCGAAGCCGGCCAGGAAGAGGATCCATACGCACAATGCAACGAGGTGCGCCTTTACACGGTCACCAGCGGTGACTCCGCAAGCGAGCCCAAGTGCGACGAAAACCGCTCCAGTCCCGGCGCCGCAGGCCCATAGGAAGGCGAGCGCTCCGAGCGGGGCGCCGTCAATAGCCCCCGGCAGAACTAGCAGCAGCATCGCCGCTGAGAGCACGAGAGTAAGTGCGAGAAACTTGCCGGCAACGAAGACTCCGCGACGTACCGGCTGGGTGTGCAGGAACGGCCGCTCCTCCACGTCGTTCTGTGCGGATCCCGTGCCGACGAGCAAGGCAAAGAGCGGCACGAGATAGAGCAGCGCCTGGAGCAAAAAATATGGCACCGCACTGTCGTTCGTCTGGTCGGCGAAGAGCGGCGCGAGTCCAGCCAGCAAGGCGGCCACGGAATAGACGTGGACGAACCGGTTTAGAAGGGATGTCCGCAACTCGCGGGCAAAGCAGGCGCGTATTGCGCGAAGGGTATCAGGCAATTGAGAGTTCATGGGAAGCAGGACGAGTGGTCGTTGCAAATCCGGCACGGAGATGTTGCGGGTCGATTTCCTCGACGATCCCGCCGCCGCGGCAAACCAGCGCGCGGTCGGCAACGCCCTCCCACTCGGCGAGGAGATGAGTGGTGACGAGGACTGCCTTGCCCCGCTGTGCTTCCGCCTGAAGGATTTCCACGAGCCGGTCACGCCATTCCGGATCCAGGCTCAGCCCGGGTTCGTCGAGCAGCAGGACCGGTGCATCGGGCAGCAGGAAGACACCAAGCCCCAATCGCTGGCGCAATCCTCCCGACAGCTGCGCCACCGGTTTGTGTAAGTGATCGCTAAGTCCCACCTGATCCACAATCGAGGAAATCCGCATCCGGGAAATCCCGCGCAGATCCGCATAGAACCGAAGCACGGCCGCTGCGCTGAGCCGCGGATGAAATGCAATGGTTTGCGGCAGATAGCTAAGTCGTGATTGCGCGCGCAGCCGTTCGCGCACGATGCTGTGGCCGTGAATCCATGCGTCCCCGGCATCGGGCTCCAGCAGCCCGCTGAGAATCCGCAGGGTTGTGGTCTTGCCGGCGCCATTTGCCCCGACCAGCAGGGTTACGCTTGATGCCTCAGCTTCGAACCCAATCCCGCTGAGAACGGCATTCGGGCCGTATCGTTTGGTGAGATTCTTTACCTGGATCATTTTTTGAAAAGGTTGGCGAAAAGTTGTGCGAGAGATGAACGGCTCTGTGCTTTGTCTGCGCTGGGAGCGTCATTCTGCCGGCCTGCAACGAGTGGTCGTGGATCGACTACCGCCGCCATTCCGGGGATGCTTGCGTGCTGCTGCGCGAAACGCGCCAGGTCCAGCGCGGGACTTCCCGACAGGAGCGCAACCACCGGAAATGGGCGACGCAGTCCGCCGAGCAAATCGGTCTCCCGGTGAGGCAGGTCGCCGATGCCATCGCCATCGAAATCGACTTCCGCGCCACTGTTCCATTGATTGCCGTGGCGGCCATCGCTCCACGCGTTGCTTCCGAGCGAGGCATCGATCTCCACCGGATGCATGTTCTCGGAGAAGCGATTTTGGGTGAATGTGTTTGAATCAGAGCTTCCATCAAGCCGGATCCCGATGTAATCGCGCGCCAGCGTGTTACCCGCGAAGGTATTACCGGTCGATAGTTGCATGAAGACTCCAATGCTGTTGCCGGTCACAGCATTTCCCTCGAGGCGGGTATTATCCACTTCTGCGAGAACGATACCGTAGGAGCGCTGCCCCACGTTGGATGCGAATCGGTTGCCACGGACGGTGAGTCCCTTCGAAATCATTAGGGCTGCGCCGACCGAGTTCTCCGTGAAGGAATTGCCTTCGAAGACATTCCAATCGGAGTACATATAATGGAGCCCGATGCGGGTGTGACTGACTACATTGCCAGTGATCCGCGAGTGACTGGTAAAGGTGAAGTAGATGCCGTCGCGTGTGTCGCGGATTTCATTATTCGCGACGGTAATGCGCTCGCTGTTCCATAAGTGAATCCCGTTGCCGCGAGTGTTTTGATTTACCGGAATCTCACACATGTCAGTGCCCCCGGGCTTGATCGAGTCTAGTTTTAGTGGACCGCTGCCAGCCGGGAGCGCGGTGAGTCCCATGATCCGGTTTCCGGCCAGTTCGCAGTCGTGCGCCTTCTTCACATAGATGCCATGGAGGGATTCTTCGATGACATTGTCGCGCACTACCGCGTAACTACCTTCGACAAAGACGCCCGCATGGTCCTTTCCCAGGTCCCGTCCGGAGCCACGGATGTGAAAGCCGGCCATCGTTACGTGTTCACATTTGATCTCGACGACGTGCGATTTGCCATCTCCGCGGATCGTGACCATCCCCTTTGCCTGCAGGGTCAGCGGCTTCGTGATGACGATCGGCCCGGCGTACTCGCCCGCAGTCAGTTCGAGCGAAGAGCCCGCGGGAGCATCATCAATCTGCCGCTGCAGACTTGCTGCTCGCACGGTGACCGTGCTGACCAACAGGACGAAGGTCATCCATTTCATAAAGACTCCTTCCGCGAGAGCCACATGGCCGTCAGAAGACACACGGCATATCCCACGAGCAAGTAAGTCGCGGCTTGCGGGAAGCTCGACTGCGTGAAGTTGGCGATCTTCTGCGTCCCGAAGATCACCGGGGTAAAGGGATGGATGTGAACCGGCGCGTGCGGATTGAGGGTGTGTCCGTACGACCACATCCGGTAAACAAAACTACCCAGCGAGAAGGCACCGAAATAGGCGAACAGGATGAAGAGGTCGACAACGTACCGCATCATCCCAAAGACCGCCGCGCGTAGCGTGTAGACTACGAATCCGCCAACGATGAAGGGCATCCACCGCATCTCGAAAAAGTCTGCCTCGGCCAGCGGTTTCATCCCGATGTAATGATTCAGATTATTGATCTCGGTGATGTCGTGGCCGTTGTTCCCGGCAACGATCCTCCACGAATGGATGTCAACCGAGAGACCTTCCTGATATTGCGGAGCCACGAGTCTGATCTGCCAAAGTGGACACCAGTACGAAAACATCAGCAGGGCCACACCAATCAGCAGAAGGAACCGCGATGTGGCATTGAGAGGCTTGGCGAGAAATGTAAACTCACTCTTCAGTAACTGCCGAATCCGGCCGACGCGGCGTGTGTCGTGATTCTGCGCATCACTGTTTGGCCTGGCGGGCCGGGACTTATCCATAGTCAGATATTTCATATGCAGATCCGGTTGGTGGGAGCCTGGAGCGGGTTGGACGCTCCAGGGTGTCCCCGATATTGCTACTTAGTTGACCGGAGCCGGTTCGGTCGCCGGCTCCACCGCTGCTGTCGGAGCTGTCTTTGCTGCCGGTGCCGCTGCGGGAGCAGTCACCGGAGTTGCCTCGCCGACGGCCGTCTGGGCGGCTGGCTTTACTGCGAGATAACCTTGCATCTCCTGGTGTAGAGCCGAACAGAAGTTCGTGCAGTAGAACGGGAAGACTCCAGTTTTGGCCATCTTGAGCTTGAGCGTCTTTGTTTCACCCGGATCGATCACCACGTTGGCATTCTGTTCCGCGATTCCGAAGCCGTGGATCATGTCCGCCGTCTGCTCAATGTTTGTCACATGGATCGTGACGGTGTCCCCGACATTTGCATCGATATGATCCGGGATAAAGCGGCTGCGCACCGCGATCACCTTGACCTCGACATCGTTGCCCTTACGAGTTTGGCCGGCATCCTTGATGTCCCATACTGCATTCGGATTCTTATTCTCGTTGGCGGGATAGACCTCGATCGGCTGGATTGCGTCCGCCTTGAGGATTTGGGCGAAGTGCGGTTCCGGTTCGGTATAGGTTTCATACACCATCGACATTTTCGAACCGCTGATATCGATAAGCTGGCTGCTTTCGGGCTGGCCTGGACCAACGCTGATGTGCCGGCCCTTGCTCATCTTATTCATGGCGACCAACCATTTGCCGTAGGGCTTCTTCGTATCACTGCCGCCGATGACCAGGTGCCCGATCGCATAGTGTACGGGAATCTTGTCGAGGACCACTTTGTTCATGTCCTTCTTTTCCTCATCGGTCCATGGCGGGAGCTTCCACTTAGCGACCGCGGAATCGATGTAGAGCGAAGTGTAGCCGTTGCCCTGTCCATCATACTGGGTATGCAGCGGGCCCAATCCCACCGGCACTTCTCCTTCGACGACGGATTCGAACTTCAGGACCGGGATTCCTTTGAAGTCCTTCTCGAAGTCCTTCTTTTCGATCGCCGCGAGCACCTTCTCGAAGTTGATCACCGAAGTGGTCGGCTGCAGCTTGCCGCTTGCTACAATCCATTTTCCGCTCGGGTCGGTATCGATTCCATGCGGCGATTTCGGTATCGGGACATAATAGAGGATGCCGGGAGTCTTGGCCGGATCGATCACCGGGACGCCATCCAGCACCTCGGTCTTGCCTTCGGCGACTGCCTTCTCGGCAGCCTTCCAATTCACGAATGCCGCATAGTCGCGATCGAGTTGTGTCGAGTTTACCTCGAGCGCATCGTGCGCCATTTCCGTGTTGTAGCTTGTCCAGAAGGCCCATCCGCTGCTCAACCCCTTTCCGGTAGAGCCGAGATCATAGTCGATCGGCGGCGTCTTGATCTGCCAGCCCACTTTCATTTCGCCGGTCTTGGGATCCACCTTCACCCCACTGACCATGGCATTGAAATTCCTTTCATAATTGGCCGGGTCGGCATAGCGTCCTTTTGGCAGCGGCACGGAAAAGCGCGTCGCGCAGAGGATGTATTCCGTGTTTTCCGTCACCATCGACGAACCATGGTTGCCGCTGGAATTTGGGATTGGGCCAAGAATCTGTTTTGTCTTGAAGTCGCGCAGATCGATCCTGGCCACGCGGTTGTTGGCATTGTCGTTCACAAAGAGCCAGCGTCCATCGTAGAGACCGTCCTTCTGCGAAAGGCCGGGATGATGGACGTCGCCCCAGGTGTACTCTCCGAGCATCTTCTTCGACTCCTCGTCAAAGCCATATCCAATGCCCGGATAAGGTGCGAATACCGGGATTGTTGCAATGTGACGCATCGACGGAATGCCGGCGACAAAGACCTGTCCCGAGTGTCCGCCGGAATAGAACAGATAGTAATCGTCCTTCTGTCCGGGAGCGACGTAACTCGCGAGAGCTGCACTCGTGTTGCCGCTGGCCGAAGCCGTGTCCTTTTTGCAGGAGACCAAACCAAGCGCGATCGAGCCGGAAAGCGCAACGGTGATCAGTGGATTGGAGATAAGTTTCATGATTAGGAAGGAATGGCTGTGTTGAAAATGGATGGGTAGTTACGGGGTAACGATGATCTTGCCGACCATGCCGAGCGGGGTGTGGGGATCGCAGACATAGTTATATTCGCCCAGGGGCATATCCTTGCCGAACACGATCTCGGTGGACTGGCCGGGTGCCTGGAGCAGGGGAGCGACGAGCGCCCCCTGCGCCTCGAGTCGCACCTTGGCGCCATCGGGAATCTTCGTCTTATCCGGGAATGCCGGGCTGGCGAAATCCACATTGTGTGGCCCTGCGGCAACCATGACCCACTTGACCTTGTCCCCTTGCTTGATCGTGACCTCCTTCGGATCGAAGAAGAACGACGTAGCCGTGCCGTTCATCTTGATTTCATGCACCGTCCCGGTGAAGGCCGGTGCGGCGGCCTGGGCTGGAGGAGTTGCTTCGCTGCGGGTTTGCTTTGCCGTGGAATCGTTGCAGGCCGGCAGAAGAAGCATCGTCATGCAGCCCGCGGCCAGGATCGTAAGTGGATTTGCTTTCATTGCGATATCAGGATGCCCTGATCCAGCCGATGTTTCTTTGACGCAGGTCAAACGTGGGACGATTTCCTCAAAGAATCCTGTTCAGGCGTCCTGAAAATGCCGGCGCCGGTGGAGGACGATAACTGCCGAAACATATGACTGGCCGTTAAGATTCAAATCGAGTCGCGAAATGATCCTGTCGTTTCGAGAGAAACGAAGCGCCCGCCCAGTAATAACCGAGCGGGCGCATCTTGTGGTAAGTTAGGCGATGGAAGTTATTTCCCGTTTCCGGCGAGATTGGGATTCGGCGTGAGCGTCCGGATGGCTGCTACAACTTCTGACGGTTCCCACGAGTTTCCACGCCAGATCCTGGTGATGGTCCCGTCGCCGGCGACTAATGCTGTGCAAAGGCCGTGCACGATCGTGCCGGATTCTGGCTGGACGTAGACCGAGAATGCCTTTGTGAGCCGGGCAATTTCTTCGGGGACTCCGCATGCGAAGTGCCAGCCACCGCGGTCGGTCGCGATATGGCTCGCGTATTCCGCCAAGCGTTCGGGTGTGTCGAACGTCGGATCGAACGAGATACTGAGAAATTGCGCCGTCGCGGCATCCGCTGGATCGTGCTCGGCAAGTTCCTTGCGGATCTCGGCGAAGTTGCGCGACATCAACGGGCAGAAATTTGGGACCGGGCAGCGAGTGAAGATGAAAGTGAGCAGGAGCGGCTTTCTGGCGAAGGTCGCGCGAGTAATCGGTTGCGAACGATCGTCTGTCAGCGCGAAGTCCGGCAGGGCGTCGCCTTCCTTGAGTCGCTCAACTTTCACGGTGGGCGCTACCGGCATTGAGTCTTTCGGAAGGTTCACGGTCGCGGCGTCGACCTTCCTGACTCCTTCAATCCACGAGTTCCGGTCATCGACTGCGAGCCGGAAGGATATCGCGTCGCCAACCGAAAGCGCTTCGACCTCCTGTAACGAGCGGTAGGCGAAAGGCATCGTCATGGAAGGCATAAAACCCGGCACATCCTCGTGCTGGATGATGACCTGATGTTCGGCGAAATTCAGGCTCCGAACGATGCCTTTGACTTCGTAAGTCCGCGGAGCTGGAAGAGATGCCACAGGCTTTTTGCATCCGACGGTGACCAACGCTAGCCCGAGCGCAAGGAGAGTGAGCAGAGATTTCATACTCCTTTCATCGCCGATCCAGACGCCGGCCGCTTTGATCTGAGTCAAGGCCCGGCGACTTTGCCGAATGTGTGGTCTGCTTGACCCAGGTCAAAGATTTGGCGTCATCGCTGCGGTAAGGCATGCGTGTGAATTCCGTGAATCCATGGGCCGAGCGTCCCTTTATTGTCATCTGGGAAGTCACTCGTGCCTGCGCATTGGCCTGCCGGCACTGCCGGGCCGAAGCCATCCCTCGCCGCGATCCGCGTGAACTCAATGCTGAGGAATCTTTGCGCCTCCTCGATCAGGTTGCGCGCGCCGGTCCCAAGGTCTTCGTTCTTACGGGTGGCGATCCGATGATGCGGCCTGATCTGCTCGACCTGATCGCTTCTGCCACGGAACGCGGTCTCCACGTCTCGATGAGCCCGAGCGCGACGCCGCGATTTGTGAAGGGTGATCTCTGCCGATTCCGCGACGTTGGCCTGCAGCGCGTCTCGCTTTCGATCGACGGAGCCAGTCGCGACACACACGACCGCTTTCGCGGTGTTCAGGGGACCTGGCATCGAACCATGGAAAGTATTGGTGCAGCCCGGGAGGCGGGAATCGAGGTGCAGATCAACACGACGATCACGCGACAGAACCTTGGAGAATTCGACGGCTTCGTGAGTTTGCTCGATGAAATCAAGCCATCGCTCTGGAGCGTCTTTCTACTCGTCCCCACTGGTCGCGCGCAGTCGGCCGACTTAGTCACTGGTGAAGAACTAGAGGGTCTCTTTGAACGGCTCTACGAACTCTGCCGACGCCTGCCTTTCCCGATCAAGACGACCGAAGGACCGCATTACCGGCGAGTTGCTTTCCAGCAGTGGCGACAGAATCCGCAATCTCCGCGCCCCTCGCTGTTGCCAGTAAACGACGGCAATGGCTTTGTGTTCATCTCGCACATCGGCGAAATTCAGCCCAGCGGCTTCCTGCCACTCACGGCTGGCAATGTTCGTCGTCAAGAGTTGATCGATGTTTATCGCGATTCCCGGATCTTTCGCGAGCTGCGCGAAGCGGATTTACTCAAGGGCAAGTGCGGGCGCTGCGAATTCCGCACCATCTGCGGTGGCTCGCGCGCGCGGGCCTACCAGATGCACGGAGACTATCTCGCCGAGGAGCCGCTCTGCATTTACCAACCGCCACCAGCTGGGACTGAAGTACTTTGAGATTACTCAGGACGCTAAGAGGCCGGAATGTCGTGGTCCGCACCGCGGATCCGTAACTCAAAAGCCGTCCATCCTTCATCCGAATCGAGCAGGATGACGTCACCGCCGTGCGCACGCGCAAGTTCGCGGGACAGGCTCAGGCCCAGGCCGCAACCGGGAGTGCCGCTTGTTTCCGCAGCGCGATAGAAGCGGGTAAAGAGATGCGGAGCGTTTTCGGCCAGGATGCCGGGGCCGGTGTTTTCGACCTGGATCTTGAAATCATCGCCCATCGCCTCAGCGCTTACTCGGACCGCGCCACGCTCCCGATTGTATTTCAAGGCATTGTCCAGAAGGTTGAGCAGGATCTGGCTTACACGCGGGGCGTCGACGGAGGCTTGCAGATCATCGGGAATCGCGGCGTCGACGGTGATCTGGCGATCCTCGGCCATCACGCGGGCATCATCGACACAGGCGGTAATGAGCTCAGTCAGATCCGTAGGGACAGGATCGAGCCGAAGGCGGCCGGCGTCGGCGCGGGAGAGGAGGAGCAGGCTCTGGGTGATCGAAGAAAGGCGATGTGTCTGTTCCAGGAGCGCTGCGATTGCCTTCCGATCGGACTCCGCAAGGGCGCGTGAATCCATGAGATCCTCGATGCTGGCACGCAGGACGGCGAGCGGGGTCTTCAGTTCGTGCGAAGCATCGGCACTGAAGCGCACGGCCTGATGGAAGCTTTGCTCGAGGCGGTCAAAGGTCTGATTGAGAACCACGGCCAGCCGCCCGATTTCTCCACCGCTGGCCGGAATGGGCAGGCGCTGATCCAGCCGCGCCGCGGTGATTTGCTCTGCCGCTGCCGTGATCTCGCGAATCGGGGCGAGCGCCGTGCGCGCGAGCCACCAGCCGCCCAGCGCCACCAGGCCGAGGAGTGAGGGGAGACCAATCAGCATTGCGGCGACGGCCTCCTTCGTGTCAGAATCGACCTCGTCGAGATCGGCCGCCAGAAAGAGTGTGTATGGCCCTTTAGTAAAAAGAGTCAGGCGTGAGCGGTCATTGGCGACGATGATCGTTTGCGCATGGCGGGCAAAGCGTGTGAGCGAATCGCCTTTCAGATTCGGAGAACGGTAGAGGTTCGTGCCATCCTGCTGCACGACCTCGACGTAGCGGCTATCGTCGGCAATCGCCAGAAACGCGGCGATTTCTTCGGGGCGCTTCCCGCTCAAGCCTCCGTGCACCTCGGCTTCCCGGAAGAACGTCCGAGCCTCGTTGCGCAAGCCGCGATCCACTGATTCGATCTGCTCGTGCCGGAGAAAGATCACGGTGCCGATCGCACAAATGAATACGGCGATCGCGACCACGACGGCGGACCAAGCGGTAAGTTTGGCTCGGAGTGACCAGTGTTTCACGGGGCAGCCTGTAGCAGATAACCGACCCCGCGCATGGTGTGGAGGAGCTTGAGATCATGACCGTCGTCCACCTTCCGGCGCAGCCGCTGAATATAGACATCCACGACATTCGTCCCGGTGTCGAAATGATGATCCCACACGTGTTCGCACAGGCTTGTCCGGGAATGGACGCGGCCCGGAGCGCGCATGAGAAATTCGAGCAGGGCAAATTCGCGCACCGCTAGATGGATCCGGTTCCCGGCCCGGGCTACTTCCCGCGTGAGCAGATTCATCGTGAGATCCGCCACCTTGAGGAGGGTGGCTTTTTCCGGTGCGGCACGCCGGGTCATGCTATTCACGCGTGCCAGTAACTCACGCATCGCAAACGGCTTTGCCATGTAATCATCCGCGCCGAGTTCCAGTCCCTCGATCCGTTCGGAAACTTCACCACGCGCCGTGAGGATGAGAATGGGAGTCGAGATCTGCCGTTCCCGCGCGAGTTTCAGGACGCTCAATCCGTCGCGGCCTGGCATCATGATGTCCAGCACGATGGCGTCGTACGGCTGATGTGTCACCTGATGGAGCGCGCTTTCTCCGTCATGGACTTCGTCGACGGCGTAGCCAGCTTCTCGCAGGGCTTTGCGGATGAAATTGGAGAGCTTCCGTTCGTCTTCGGCGAGCAATACGCGCATGAGGGCAGGGTTGGTCCGGGAAATGGTGCCATATCTTGTCAACGAAGCAACCGCGGCGAGAAATCCGCGTCTGTCACCACTCAGGCTCCGAGGTATTTTGCGACGGCGTGCGACCGTGACTGCACGTGCAGCTTGTCATAAATGCGCTGGATGTAAGTCTGCACGGTCGAGTAACTGATCGCCAGTTCGGTCGCGATTTCCTTGTAGGCAAAGCCTTTGACAAGCAGTTCGAGCACTTCGACCTCTCGGGGCGCGAGGTTATCTGTATCGCGCGGCGAATGCCCGGCCTGCTTGAAGGACTGTACGACTTTCCGCGCGATGAAGCTGGTCATCGGTGCTCCGCCGGTACTCACGTCGCGGACCGCTTCGAGCAGCGCGGCGGCTCTCAGGGGCTTGAGCAAATAGCCGCTCGCACCTGCGGCGAGCGAATTGTAAATCGCCTCTGTGTCGCGGTGGACCGTCAGCATCACGATCTGAACGCCGGCCATGATGGAAGTAATCCGCCGTACGCATTCGACTCCGTCGATGCCGGGGAGGTTGATGTCCATGAGCACGACCTTGGGATGCAGCCCCGGCAGTGCCATGAGGGCTTCCTCCCCTCCGGAAAACAGGCCGACGCACTCGACCCCGGGATCCTGTGAAAGGATCGACCCGAGGCTGCTTCGAATCCGCGGATTGTCTTCGACTACGGCGACGCGGATGGGACCGCTGGCGGCTGATTTCTTCATGCAGCAGGAAGGCGTTGCATCCATACCTACAGCAGTTGCAGCCAGTTGGGGAGGGGGAACATCATTCACAGACGGGCAACTAAACGGCAATCGGCGCGAGTCCGCTAGTCGTGTATTCAACCGACAAAAAACGTTTCTTATGGCATCCGACCGCAGCGGTGGCCTTACGCGTTTTGCTGCGTGTGCCGCTGTGGCACCTGCATTTCCACGGAAGTGCCTTGGCCAGGCTCGCTTCGAATCCGGCACTGGCCTCCGAGTCGCTCGAGACGTTGCGTGAGATTGATCAGGCCATCGGCGCCAGGGCGGGTGAGGCGGTCGTCGGCGGCAAAGCCGCGGCCATCGTCTTCGATCGTGAGCGTGAAATGATCACGATCCAGCACGAGCCGGAGCCTTACCTCGGTCGCGTGGGCGTGCTTCACGATGTTGTTCAGCGCTTCCTTGGTCGCGAGATACAAGTCGTGTCGGATTGTCGAGTCCAGCGGGTCTTCCGGCAGATTCTCCGGAACTTCGAAGCGGCTTCGCAGCCCTGAGGTGGCGGTGAAATCCTGCACGAAAGCGCAGAGAAACAGGATGAAGTTTTGAAACCGGTCATTCGATGGATTCACGGCCCACACGATTTCGTCCAATGCCCGCGTGACTTCCTGCGCGGTGGTGAAGATTTCGTTGATGTGCTCCTGGGCCTGCCTCGGATTGTTGTCGAGATGGCTCTGGGCAAGTTCACTGAGCAGGGCGACTTGCGTGAGGTTCGCGCCGAGGTCGTCGTGCAGGTCACGAGCGATGCGGCTGCGCTCGGCATCCACGGCATGCTGGCGTTCGAGCCGCCGGATTTGTTCTTCGGTCCGGCGGCGTTCCCGATGCCGGGCGATGCCTGCGACCGCTCCGGCAATGAGGAGTCCGGATGCGACCTGAAAGGGCCAAGTTTGCCAGAAGTGCGGTTTCAGGGTGATTTCGAGCGTTGCCGGTGGCTCGAGCCAGTGCCCATTTCCGATCGATCCGGAGACTTCGAAACGATAGCTGCCTGGCGCAAGATTGCTGTATTCCACAGCGCGCCGCGAACCCGTTTCCACCCACTGCCGATCGAGCCCGATGAGACGGTGACGGAAGTGGAGTTGCTCCGGTTCCGAGAAGTAGACTCCAGTGTACTCGATCTCGAGATGGTCGAGGCCGGCCGGAAGCGTCAGCGATCCACCAGAAGCCTCCACGCTGCGGCCATTGGCGGAAAGTTGGCCGATCGAAACGGGCGGACATGTTTCTTTCGGCCTGAAGTCCTCTGGCCGGAGAATCGCGATTCCACGGGTCGTTGCAAAGGCCAGCCGTCCATCGCTCATTTCCACGGGTGGCGTCGCCATGCATGATTCGGAAAGTAGCCCATGGCCGCTTCGCAACACGATCGGATGCACGTAGTTCGCTCTTCCGAGCGTCAGCCCGTCCGCTTCTTCTTTTTCCACGATCGCGATGCCTCGATTTGTACCGACCCAGATCCGGCCTGCGCGATCCTGGGTGATCTGGGTTACGTCATCCCCTGGAAGTCCTTCGTTCGTCGTCACCCAGGCAAAACGGTCGCCGACACGTTTCGCAAGTCCCCGGCCCGTAGTGCCGATCCACAGGGTGCCGTCAGATGCCAGGCGCAGCGCCCGAACGGTTCCCGTCGGAATTCCTTCGAAGCTGGTAAAATGCTGAATCGCCTGGCCGCTGATTCGGTATAACCCGTTTCCCGTGCCTGCCCAGATTGTGCCATCCTTTTCCTGCACGAGTGCGAAGACCATTGCTGGTGTGCCAATCGCGACCTTCTCGACCTCTCCATTCCGGATATGAAAGAGTCCGACATCGTTTCCTGCCCAGATTCCTTCGGTGCGATCTTCCAAAAGTGTGCGGATGGAGGTGCTGGATAACGTTTGATCAATCTCCGGATGCCGAATTCGTTGTCCGTCGCGAAACTCATACAGCCTAGGGAATGTTGCGACCCATATGCTTCCGCCGCGAGTTCTAAGGAAGCAGTTGCCATAGATCCGTGCGCGAAAATCCGGATCGTCAGACCACGGAGTCGTCTGGCCATCCCGCCATCGGAAACAGCCTCGCCCCTCTGTCCCGACAGCGAATTCGCCGGGAGCCAATTCCATCAGTGCGCTGATGTGGTTTGCGCGTTCTCCGCCGGGGAGTGTGATGACTGAAATTCGCGGCTCACTGAGCATATAAAGGCCGCTGGAGTAAGTGCCCAACCAAAGGTGTCCGTCGTTGGTGGCATAAACGGACTCGACGACTGCGTCGAATGTTCCGGTGCGTGGTTTGGGAATGATGAACTTTCCGTCGCGCCATCCACAGACTCCGCCGCCGGTGACGGCGATCCAAAGTGTGCCGTCTGGTGACGGCTGCAATGAGTAAATGTAGGAGCGTTCCATCTCCGCCGGAAGAGGGTAGTTCCGCCACGCGTCTGATTCGCGGCGCCAGAGGGACAGCGAGTCGCCAACGCAGAGCGTGCCGTGTGCGTCTTCGCAGACGGTTGATGCAAAGGGCGGCGCGCCGCTTCCCGCTGGCTCCCATTTTCCTTCGGTCCACCGGTAAAGGCCGTTGTTTCCAAATGCCCCCCACATCGTGCCAAAGCGATCGCAGTAAAGGCATGAAGGAACGTTATTTTTGAGTTCCGTCGGGGTTGGCACCGGAACAAATCGGTCGTTTTCGAGCCGCACGATTCCAGCGGACGTGGAGACCCACAAATGCCCGGTTGGGTCCTGTGCGAGACTTGATGTGCCTGGCGGAAGTCCATCGGCCTTCGTGTAGGTTTTGGCTACGCGTCCGTTACGAAATGCATTGAGTCCTGCGCTGGTCGTCCTGACCCACAGGGTTCCGTCCCGCCCTTCCAGTAATGTTCTGATGGCCACGCCGCTCAGACCGTCCCGGAGTCCAAAAGTTTCGAAGCGCTGCCCATCGAATTTCGCAAGTCCGGCATCTGTGCCCACCCAAAGAAAGCCATCGTGCGTGCTGACGATCGCCTTGATCCGGTTGTGCGGAAGCCCGTCATTGGTGGTCCAGTTTCGGAAAAGCCGCTCGGTCGACTCGGCGTCCTCAGCCCGGGCGCAGATGGTCAGGGCAAGTGCGCAGAGCGACAGCAGGAGGGCGCGAAAAATCATGGGACGGGGAACCCTGCTATAGCGTCGGTGACGCGAATTCACAAGCGGTGTGCGGCTCGGGAAAACCGATTCGGAAGGTCGGGTGAACGGGCCGAGATATCGACAGGCGTGTCGTTTGTTTACCCGACTTTCGGAGATCCGGGATTCTGCGACGCTCCGTGCGCGAAAAGTCGCGGCCTCTGTCATACGAGGTGCCGATTCGCTGTACCAATCCTCCATCCCACGATCAACCGCCTCGTCTCCGTAATGATTCCCAAAAACTTCTGGTCCAAGACAACGGCCCGCGTGTCCGTGAAACCTCGTATTCTTCTTTCAACCATCGCCTCACTTGCCGTCGCGGCATCCTGTCATGCTGCAGCCGTCGACGTGTGGGATGTTACATCCGGATCGTGGGACACTTCTTCCACCAACTGGCTTACAAACGGTCTGCCAGGCACATTTGCAAATGGCGACACCGTGGAATTCAGTGCAGCCACCGCAGATAGCTCAACGACGCTCGTGGCCACAGTAAATCCGGCGTCCATTCTTTCAAATGGAGCCAATACGCCCTCCACGATGACGATCAATGGGGCTTCGGGAATGATTTTTGAACTTGGTGCGACCGGCAGTGCGGGCACCGGCAACATCAGCGATGCGGCCGGACTCTCGATCGGATATGCGGGGAATCTCACTTACAACGGTGCTGGCTCTAGCGGCGCAACTGTCTTTTCCCTTTCGGCGGGCAGCGGTGCCGCCGCGATGCCGACTATCTGGAACGTGGCTTCCAGCAAGACGTTTCAGATCAGCGCGGCTACGGCGGGTGAGATTGCGGACTTGAATGGAAACACGGTGAACCTTAGCGGAGCGGGGAGTGTTACTTTTGCAAATGGCATCACGCTCCAGTCCAGCGGTGGCACTGGTACGATTAACGTCAACGCTGGTACCCTTAACTTCAGCGGAGGCGGCAGCAGAAACACGACAATCTCCAGCTCAATCACCGTTAATGTTGCACCAGGTGCGACATTGAATGTTGCCCCGAATACGGGTGGGGGGTCGGTTTTTAATCAGGTGACAAACCTCAATGGTGGCACGCTGGCCACCGCTGGTGGAACTGCTGCTACTCTTGGCGGTCCCATCACGCTCCAATCAGGGGGGAGCACGATCACCTCAGCCCCGGCACTTACCATGGGGTCGCTCGGCAGGAACTTGGGAGCCACGGTGAATTTTAACATCACTGGAGCCATTGCGACCACCACGGGGACGGGGGCCACGATTCTTACGGATCCAACTACGGGCGCCGCGTACGCAACGGTAGGCGCTACCGACTGGGCCGCCAAGAACTCGGCAAATACAGCGGTGGTCGGTCTCTCCAGCATTTCTGGCGGATATACGACCCTCACGACCGGTACGTTCACCGGAACTCTTACCGGAAATGCGGATCTGACCAATACGGTGGGAACCTACTCGCTGACCGGTTCCTCCACTCCGACAACGATCCGGAGCCTGGTCGCTGGAAATGTCATCGACTTGGGTGGAAATACGCTCGCTACGGGTGGCATCCTGTCCAACTCGACCCTGACCATCTCTGGCACGGGGTCGCTTTCAGCCGGTGTACTCGGCGGCGAATTGGTGCTGAATCAGTCTGCGAATACGGCCACTGTTAGCGCGGTCATCACGGATAACTTGATTCCCTCTGTTCTCGTCAAAGCAGGCGCGGGAACGGTGAGCTTGACCAGTGGCGCGAACACTTACAGCGGTGGAACTTTCGTCGATGGCGGCATCCTCACTTTTACGACCGGCTCCCTCGGGACCGCCGGCGCGATCACGGTGTCCGGGGGCACCCTGCAATGGGGAACGTCTACGACCCAGGATGTGTCCTCGCGCCTGATATTGGTGAACGGCTCGGCGGCGACGTTTGACGTAAACGGGAACGCAGTGACCCTCGCCACGTCATTTGGCGGCGGGACTACCGCAGCGGTGTCATTCAAAGGCGGCGGCAGCAGCACAGCGAAGTTTACCCTGATGGCGGCAAATTCTTACACGGGTGGAACCACAGTGACTACAACAGCCGATAATACCGCTGTGGCAGTTGGAAATGCATCCGCATTTGGAACTGGCCCCGTGACAATCCTCGGCACAAATACGTTCGGCAATGCAATTTTAGTCAATAGCGGAATTAACGTATCGAATACGCTGACAATGACGCCGACTGGTTCGAGCGGGGCGACACGGGCAAACTTGGGGTTGAGCGCTAATTCGACATGGAGTGGAAATATCACTGTGAACGGAGCGAGCGGTACCAGCCTCGCTGCGTTCGTCAGTACGACAACCAGTGCGTCTACTGCGTGTGTCGTATCGGGGAATGTCAATCACGCGGGTTCCAACGCCAACATCCTCGCCCTGCGCGGCAGTGGTGATTATGGAAGCATCACTGGCAATATTTCGTATGGAACGGGCGTGGTTCAGCTTCTGGATACCTCCAACTGGCAGTTCAGCGGAGCTTCCAATACATGGGGAACCCTTGATATTGGCAATGCGGGCGCAACCGCCTATGTGGGTGCTACGAATACATTGTCTCCCTCCGGAGTCATTATAACATCCGCGGCAGTTGGCGCCACGCTCAAGCTGAACAATTTCGCGGGTACTGCAAGCTTCGATCAGACCATTGGCGGCCTTGGCAATAACGCGGGAGTCAGTGTGAAGGTGAGTGCTGCACAGGCGGCAACTCTTACCATCGCTAACTCGTCCAGTCAGTCGAGTTCTGGTGCGATCTCCGGCTCGATTTCGCTGGTGGAAGCCGGGAGTGCCGCACAGACGCTGACCGGAACGAGCAGCTACACTGGCACGACGACGGTCAAGAGCGGAACGCTGATTGTAAGCGGCACGCTTACTGGTACGACGTCAATGAGTGTAACCGGCGGTGTGTTTCAACTGGGTGCTACCAATGCGGTCAAGACCTCCACGCCGCTGATTCTTGGTGGCGGCACTGTCAATTCAGCGGGTTTCAATCAGACGTTCGGCACGCTGAACCTTTCGACTGGAGCTTCGACGATTGATTTCGGCGCAGCGAACGCTGGCAGCGTGTTGCTGCTCGCTGACAGCACGGGCGTCGCGTGGGGCACGGCTGTAACGCTCAGCATCGCGGACTGGAATGGCAGTGTTACGGGAGGCGGAGCCGATCAGTTGCTCTTTGCCAATACTGGAGGTGGTCTCACAGCTGGCCAGCTTGCCAGTATCAGCTTTGTGAATCCGACGGGATTTGCGAGCGGCACCTACGGCGCGCGGACCGTGGCGAGCGGATCCAATATTGAGATCGTTCCTATTCCTGAACCGAGCACGTTGATTGCCTTCCTCGGTGGCGCTGGAATGCTCGGTCTCGTACGCCGCAGGGCGAAGTAAGCCGGTTCCGATGGCTAAAGGTTGACTTGCGATTGTATGGCTTCGGTGGTTCGTCCACCGAAGCCAAAGCGCTTGCGTGGCGTTTTCTTAGTTTGGAGAGAATCGCCGGGTGCTGACGATCCGGATCTTGTAGTACTGGTCGATATTGAGCTTCGGATCCGAGAGACTCGAGACGGCAAGGGTTGCAAAATCAGGAAGCTGCGGGTCGTTGACGTCGATATAGCGTTCGATGGTCGACGATCCCCGGTAATCGCCGCAGACCTGGTCCTTGCCGTGCATCCATTGATCCGGCGGAGTCCCGCGTGCCTTTTTCAGGGATTGGACGCGCATGTGCACGGTGAAAGTGTTGGATTTCGTTGTTAGCCGAGGATAGATATCGACATACGGTTTCTCGCGGACGTTGTCACCGCTGAGTGGGTGAGTGGCCCAGAATCCAGGTATCGATTGGAGTGTGGATCCCATTGGAATGAGGTTCATCTCGCAGATCTGCGTGGCGGACTTGAAGATCTGATTCTGGCTGAAAACCGTGTCGAAGGCCTTGAGCGTCTCGGCGATGTCGATGGGGTATCTCCGATTCGGCGTGCGAACGCCGCCATTTCCGGGGTCGATTGGCTTGTAAGTGGTCGAGTCAGACAACTGCAGTGCGAGAAACTTCGTGCTCTTGAGCACCGCATAGAGACCGGTGCTGCGCTGAATATAGGTGAAGGGCTGAATCTGGTAGTTCATGTTGATCTTGCCAGACGTCGAGAACGGTTGGCTGATCGCGTATGGCTCGATGACGGGCATCCAGAAGAGGTCGGCGATGAGATGATCCGGGGGGCTGCGACGTCCTGGATGGGTGGGATCTTCCGGACGGGGATTAAACAGAAGCGTTTGCCACGGAAGGAAGCGCTGCACGCCGGTCGGGATGGAGCCAAACATCAGTGGCGACGGCACCTGCCGATTTGGAGAAAAGTAAGTCTGGGTAGCCGAAGCGAATCCGTGGCCGTAACCGAACAGGTAAGGCAGCCGAAGTTCATTGTTCTGGGAGTCGGTGAGTGCTGAATCTCCTTCGTCGGGCTTGTTGATATACGCGCCGTCTTTCTGGTCTCCAATCCCGGTGTCCCAATCTCCCGGGCGTCCATCGGCCCGCATCACCGCATTCCCGACGCGGCTCGGCACGTCCGGTTGGCGATTGTTGTAGGAGTTGGACTGCTGGTAAGTCGAGACGCCGGTGAGTTTGCCAAAGGTAGAGCCGTTGAAGCTCACGCCCACCGCAGTGATCAGTCCATGCGCCCACTGGACGCCTTGGGTCTTGTAATCTCTATGGGCTCGAAACCGGATCGACGGCACATCGGCGAGACCTTCAATCATCCGCGTGTCTCCTGCTGTGGGATCCGTGGCTGACGCCGGATCATTGCCAAACGTGCCGGCAGGTTCGAGTCCCACCATCGTGGCTTGGGCGGGGACGAGTCCGAAGGTTCCGCTGCTGGGAGCTGGCGCTCCGACGGTGGGGACCTTGAAAGTGCCGTTTGGAAATTTCAGATGGACTGTCTGAATGAGCTGATTGGTATCCGCAGTCTGGATCTTGATGACGACTTCATCGTTTGGATTGCTCGATTGAAACTGGAAAGTCGTGGAATTCGCGGGGATTGGTACCGGACTCGCTGGCGGCGTAACGAAGGGATATTGATTGTGGGCTGCTGCGCCGGGCACATAGGGCTTGGCTCCGCCACTGTAGAGAAATGCTTGCGCTGGACCTTCCGTGCCGCCGAGAGAGCGGCCGTGATAGGTATCCAGGTCTGCGAAATCCATGAAGTTCGTGCCGTTTGAACCGTTGTTTGCCACGAAGCCCAACGGGGTAAGATTGCCGGTCGTGAACTTGACCAGCAGTTTTTCAAGGCCACTTACTGAGTAGGAAAGATTGCTACGCATGCAGCCGAGGCCTTGCATGGGGCTGGCGAACTCGAGAACCAGCATGGTATTTAGCCCGGTGCCTGTTCCCCAAGGGCTTGCCCAGAAGAGTAGATCGGCTTCGGAGATGCTATAGAAACGGCCAAAGCCTTGGGTGTTATTGATCTTGATGGGGACGACTTCTCCGGCTCCGGCCACCGACGGCTGGATAAATGGCGTGGTGTAAGGAGTGGCTCCCGTGCTCCGGTCTTCGATGCTTGTGCAGCGAATATAGTCGAAGATCGAGGTGAGGATCTGATCGCGGTCTGCAGCGTATTTAGTGAGGAAGTCGCCGCCGAATCCAGGGACGCTCTTGGAAGTGACAGCCTGAAGATACTGGTAAAGGGCGGGATTGCGCCCGCTGAAATCGGCAGTGCTGCTGCGCGGATTCGAGCGCGTGAAGTAGTAGTTCTGATTCCCAATCGTGGAGCAAAATGCGGCCAGCTTGTCGTATCCTGTCCGCAGAGTAGCGTTGGAATTGACCGGCCAGATGGAGATCCGTGGAGTGTTATATAGAGTGGTTTCCGGTGCCGAGCTGTCCGCAGTGAGAAAGAATTTTACCTTCTCGAGGACCTGGCGGGTGATGATATTCGGTTTTGTCGCAGCCGGGGCTGCGGTGTTCGGGACGCGGGAACCATTGGTCAGCTGAGTGCTGAACATGAGTTCGTCGACCGAAGGATAGAGACGATCTTGTTTGACGTTTATTGCACCGGAGGCAGTTTGGGTTCCGCTTTCGGAGCCGCCGGGCGCTACCCGTGGCGCGATTTTATAGTAGGCGTCGAATTGGCTAGCTGTGGATGCCGTGATGGCAGCAGACGAGGTTGGGACAGGCAGGAACTTGCCGAGGACCGGGCTCAGGCTGGTGGTGGCCGGATGTCCTGGGTATCGCTGATATTCGTGTTGGGCGGGCTGGCAGAGAGACATCCCGGGGGTGCCAATGTTCGTGGACGCTGCTCCCTGCCGTACGCCGTAATCTTCGAGCGAGAAGACTCGCGGGGTATCCCAGTAAACTCCTTCGGAGGCGGTGTTGATGTTTACCTTGGCGGTATCATCGTCGGTCCAGAATGCGACTCGTCCAATGATCGGATTGGCGGTGGTGGCGCCTGGGATCGAGATCGTCGGAAGCGCCGTGGCATCCGCTGCCGCCAGCGTTCCGTCCTGTAGGAGATAGAGCCATTTCACCGGCATCGGCGCAGGGTTGTTGAGCGCTCCCGCGATTGAGTTCTTGCTGTATCCGGGTGGATTGTTGATGGCGAATCCGTCGACGGATCCGATGGCGGTCGGATCAACGATCGGATAGATCAAGTTATTGTTGATGTCCTTTTCAGGCGCATTCAGGTCGGTGTAGACGTCTTCGTACGCCCCAGTGTTCCAGCTCGGAGGAAGTTGGGTGATGTCACTCTGGAAGCCGGTGGCTGGTACAACGAGATCTTCTGCGGAATAGAGCTTATAGATCTTCTGCGGCTGGCCTGTGGTGTCGAATGTCCGCAAAGCTCCCGGCTGAGATGCCCATGCCAGGATCGTGTTGGTCGCCGATTGAGTGCGCGTACCGTCCTGAATTTGCGCTTCAACGAGATTTACCACGGCGTCCGAGAGCATCTTGGCCGATGCCCCCGCCGCGTAGCTATGTGCGGAGGCTGATTCCGTCGTCACACTTGCGAAAAATGCGACGATGATGCCAGAGAGAATGACGAGAAAGAACAGGACGAGAACCAGGGCGAGGCCTTTCTCTTCGGAAATGCGTGGAGGCTGGCTGCCGTGGAAGGTAGGGCTCTTAATCATCGTATGCGTTCCTTTTAGAACCTGCTCCACTTAGCCGATCGGATTGCGACGCTTGTCGTAAAGGTGCGGAAATTCAGGCGCTTTGCGGAAAGGTTGTCTTCTAGGGACTTTAGATCGCTCGCGAACTTGCTGGCACCGGATGGGTCCGTCGTATTGAAGAGGGCGCCGACTCCGAGGTCGGGTGGAGTTGCACCGTTTGCGATTCGGGCAGCCGACGTTTCGTCCATCGCTACGAGCGTCACCTGGATCAGAGGAGGGAGCTGATTCTTAGGATTGAGATTTGGATCGGCGTTTGTCGCCGTTGAATCGTAGGAGTAAGAGGGCGCCAACGCGGTGCCCGTGGGATCTTCCTCTTTGGAAAGTTTGGGCAAAACGACAAGCGCGATCACATTGTCGGCGAGCGTATGGACCGGCGGTTTCGTCGAGGTAAGTGGCACAGTAATCCAATCCAGTCCGGTGTAAGTGAGATGTCCTGAGGTCAGGTTGTAGAGGTTGAGATTGTTCGACGGCTGCATCAGCTCGACCAGTCGGAAGCGGTAGCGTTCCGGGACGGAAGTCGTGAGACCGTTTAGAAAGGACGGCCGCTGGGCTGCATCGCTATTGAATTCGACAAAGTAACCCCATGTGTTCAGGAGGCTTCCGAGCCCTGAGAAGTCAGGGGCACCGATGGTGTTCGGTTCATCTACGAAGCCGAACGGTGCTTGGAAAAATATGGCGTGCGTTGGGCGGAGCGGTTGAGTGGCGTTTGTTACAGTTTGTGCTCCGCCGCTGAGAAATCGGAGGTCGGATTGACGGATGTATTTTACGGGGATTTGCTGAGTTCCGGTGCCGCTGTATTGGTAATCCCAGTAAGTATTGAGCGTTGCCTGACTGAGGCGCCGGGCGATTGATTCAAAGGCATCGCGTGAAGCGTGAAACTCCTCGACCTTGGTGGTCGTGAAACGCCATGTCTTCGCGGTCTGTGTGACAATTCCCGAGAGAATCACCAGCAGGACTAGCAAAGTGGCGAAGCTTGCGAGCAACTCGACAAGCGTGAAGCCGGCGGTGAAGGGACGTCTCTCCTTCATTTGTTGCTGTTTCTGGCCACGAAGGCGACGTCGGTCCAAGTGGTCAATTTGCTGGTGGGGCTGAACGGGTCTGCAGCGTGCCCGGGATCCTTCGCAATCTTGATCGAAAGAGTCACGAGATTGGAGGAGACGGCAGTTTTTGGAAGCGTCGTCGTCGGTTTGATGGTCATGGACGCGGTGTATACCGATGACGATTGAACTGACTCGGAGCCTTCATCGTCGAAGTATCGCGTGACCGCGGGTTGCTGCTGCAATGTATTGAAATCGGTCTGTTCGGCGTCGGAGACAAATCGCTGGATGATCTGGGAATGGACCGAAGTATCGAGGGCCGAGCTGAAGATCGTCATTCCGACAGGTAGCAATCCGAGAAGGGCGGTGAATGCAAAGGCAACGACGCCGATTGCGACGACCACTTCGAGAATGGAGAATGCCCGGGCTCGAATCCGGCAACCTATTGGTATTCGGAAGGGCGAAGACGAGATGGCTAGCAACGCCGGGCGATAGCCGAGGCAGGAATCGCCGGACTCGGATGAGTCTGCGATAGCTGTCACAAGATCATGTCGAGGGGAGAACACGTTCATGGGAGACGGCAATTGTCCCGCGACTAGACTGTCGCGGTATGTTGGGGTGGTGGTGTATGTACAAAGAGGGTACAGAAATGGCAATCCTGATTTTGGCCTTTTGGGCCATCGGGATCCGCGAACGCGGCGTCACTTTTGTTAAGTGACTTCAGGTTGGTGGCGGCTAGGGCGTTCGCGTTGCGATTTGGCTTTTCTGTTGTCCGGCAGCGACTGCCACAGATTGTTTCGACTGCGGGACGGGATCGTACGTGAACGTGAATTCTAGTGGGAAAGAATCGATGCGTAACACGGGTTTTCTCGCGAGGCGGAGGCTCAGTCGGCCGGATCGATACCGCGTCACTGCGGATCCGCCTCAACCTAGAGGAGGCATTTTTCATGTGAGGGGAGACGGTCATCAATCATCCACACATTTTGGAAAAGAGCGAGAATGGCCTTCGGACGACTAATATTGAAAGTCGGACATGTGGCTAGTTAACCAATGGGGAGGGGTTGACTGACCGCACGGTGATTGTGCCGAACGATCCTTCCCTTTTTGATGCGTTTTTCGGAAGGTCTTTGCGAAATGGAAATTACGCCGCTCGGTGATTCAGCGTTGCTCGTTCGTGTGTGCGATTCGGTCGCTACACACCCTCGCGAAACGCTGGAGCAAGTCATTGCGACGATGGAACGGATCGATGCGGCAAAGCTCCCAGGGGTGGTAGAACTCGCGCCGGCATATACGGCGATCGGGATCTATTACGATCCGAGCCGAGTCGTTGCGGAAGGAGTGCGGGTGGACTCAGTTTTTGAATGGCTCGCGGCTCAGATCCAAGCGCTGGGGCGAGCTGCCGAAGGGCCCGATGTTATGACTCATGGAAAGGTGGTCGAGATTCCAGTGTGTTATGGCGGCGAATTTGGGCCTGATCTTGCGGAGGTAGCGCGCTACACGGGGCTTGCGCCGGAGGAGGTTGTCCGCCGACACTGCGAGGCGGAGACTTGCGTGCATTTTCTTGGGTTTACACCTGGATTTCCGTATCTAAGCGGACTCCCGCCGGAACTTGCGGTGCCGCGACGCGCCGTGCCTCGCAAAGATACGCCGGCCGGGTCGGTGGGAATTGGCGGATCGCAGACGGGCATCTATCCGATGCGTTCGCCCGGAGGATGGAACCTGATTGGGCGCACACCGCTGAGGCTCTTTCGTGTAAATGACGATCCGCCGACGGTCTTGCGCCCTGGAGATCGTGTGCATTTTCGACCGATTGCTCCGGAGGAATTTCACGCATGGCGCGAGTAACGATCGATGTCATTCATCCCGGATTCCTGACGACAGTGCAGGATCTCGGGCGTGCCGGTTTCCGCCAATCCGGAGTCTCTCCCGGCGGCGCGCTCGATTCGCTTAGCGCACGGGTGGCGAATCTCCTCGCGGGAAATGACGAAGGTGCCGCCGTTCTCGAGA